>Ga0172379_10000428_pt1 | contig 106220 bp, 106 predicted proteins | sample GrowelOW334metaG_FD_119756 | JGI IMG/M metagenome (GOLD analysis project Ga0172379, IMG submission 119756) | Groundwater microbial communities from an aquifer near a municipal landfill in Southern Ontario, Canada - Groundwater well OW334 metaG | ecosystem: Environmental > Aquatic > Deep...
CGGTCTCCGTCAAGTTCGTTTCTAATCCTCTTAACTTTTTATCTTGATCCCTTTTGCAAAATTATTTTGTAAAAGGGATTTTGTTTTATATACTTAACTTGGTTGTTAAGCTGATCTTTTAAAAAAGATGACAGTTTACCATAATTTAGAAACTGCTTGTATATAATTAGGAAATTAAATTAAGATTTCAAACAAAGCCAGTGTGAGCTGGATAACTCAGTATATTGTGAAAACGATATATGGTGATATGGAAGATTATATACAAAAGAGGGCTCTTGATCACAACGGTTACGCGATGAACATGTACAGGAATAGCAATGGCAAGTTCAACATTGACAGTAACAATCGCGACAATCGCAATTCCGACAACGGTCTCCGTCAGAAGTTTCTTGCAAAAAGCTCCTTTATAAAAGGGGCTTTTGTATTGCCAAGGATTTTATCCAACCAGTCGTCATCATAGAAATATTTTCAAGCATACTAGCCAGATTTATATAAGATTTTTCTTTTATAATGCCAAGTTCGTATTCTAGACGAATAAGATGTTTTAGTACTTCTATGTCTCTTCGAGCTTGATTTAATGTTTCTTGTTTATTTTGTCGGCTTCGCAGAGCAGAATCAATTAAAAGAGTTAGAATGTGTAGTGAATATTTTTCTACAATTTTATGAATGCCAAGTTTGTTTTGTTTCGGCATTTTTTCTCCCAATTGATAAATTATTTTGTATAATCTCTTTATATGGAGAATAACAGGGAGCTCAATAATATTATTGGAACTGCGGGGGGGGGGGGTGTTCATAGTAATTCATTTTATCATATAATTTCAACTTCTAATTTGCTTTCTGCTTGGAAAGAATTTAAACGTTGTAAAACAAAAAAATTTGATATACAGAAATTTGATTTTAATTTAGAAAAAAATATTTTAGATCTCCATTTTTCTCTTAGACGAAAAACATATATAAATGAACCGTACGTGCCTTTTTATGTTTATGATCCAAAACGCAGGCATATTCATAAAGCAGAAGTGCGAGATAGAGTAGTACATCAAGCTATTTTTCGACAGCTTTATCATATTTATGACCCATCTTTTATTTATGATTCATATTCTTGCAGAATTAATAAGGGTACTCATGCTGGAGTAAATCGTTTAGAGACATTCTTACGAAAAGAAACAAAAAATTATACAAAAAATGCTTGGGTTTTAAAATGTGATATCTCTAAGTTTTTTGATTCTATAGACCATAAAATCTTACGAGATATTCTTTTTAAGAAAATTGAATCTCCAGATACAAAATGGTTGATAAAAAATATTATAGAAAGTTTTTCAAAAACAGAAGGTAAAGGGCTTCCTTTGGGAAATGTGACTAGCCAATTATTTTCAAATATTTATATGAATGAATTTGATCAATATATAAAACATAAATTAAAAATAAAATATTATATTCGTTATTGTGATGATTTTGTGTTTATTTCAGAGAAAAGAGAATATTTATTATCACTTTTACCTAAAATTTCAGAATTTCTGGAAAAAGAACTTAAAGTAAAATTACATCCAAAGAAAGTTGAATTAAAAAAAGTTTCGCAAGGAATAGATTTTCTTGGTTATGTAATTCTTCCGTATTATAAAGTATTAAGAACTAATACTAAAAAAAGAATTTTAAGACGAGCTAAAGAAAATTTATCAAAAGAATCAAAAAATTCTTATTTGGGAGTTTTGTCTCATTGTAAGGGTTATAAAATAGCAAAACAGTTAAAAAAATAAAATTATATTTCTAGCCAAATAGGGCAGTGGTCGGAGCCGTAGTAGTCTTCGAGCATGCCTGTATTTTTTACTTTTATTTCAGAGCTTGTGAAGAAATAATCAAGACGCCAGCCAGTGTTTCTTTCGCGAGCAAATGTTTTCATATCCCAATACGTATATGCGCCAATTTTGTTTGGATAAAATTGTCTGAAGATATCTATAAATTTATTTTTTATAACTTTACTAATCCAAGCTCTTTCTATTGGCAAGAATCCTGTATTTTCTTCGTTGGCTTTTGGACGAGCAAGGTCTATGGCTTCGTGAGCAGTATTTACATCTCCACAGAAAATAACATGTTCACCATTTTTTCTTAATTTAAGAATAAATTTTAAGAAAGCATCATAAAATTCTAATTTATATTTTAATCTATCTGGCCCTTGCCCTCCGTTTGGAAAATAACCTGTAATTACAGTGTATTTTTTTAATTTTACACCTATCAATCTGCCTTCATCATCAAACTTTTTAATGCCCATTCCATAAAAAACTTCTTTTGGTTTTTCTTTTGTATAAATTGCTACTCCACTATAACCTTTTCTTTTTTTAGAATGTGAAAAGTAGGAAGAATATCCTAGGACATTTCTGACTTCTTCGGGAAGTTGTTCTGGCTCTGCTTTTGTTTCTTGTAAACACAAAATATCTGGATTGTATTTTTTAAATAGGGGAGTAAAAAATCCTTGTTTTGCAGTTGCTCTTAATCCGTTTGTGTTCCAAGAAATGATTTTCATAATTATTTAATTTTAACATATTTTAAAAAACAAATATTTATAGTTGTATTTCAATGTTGAATTTGCTTTTTGCTCCTTGACATTTTAATTATGATATGCTATCATATTAGAACCAGTGTACCTGTATTTATACAGAAAACCAGGATGGGGAATTAATAATCCCTTAGAGGTTCGAATCCTCTCATTGGTACGAAAAAAATAAAACTACTTGAGATAATTTCAATATAGTGGTTTTTATTTTTTACTGTGAAACTTTTTGTGTACTTCTCGTAATTGTTTATCTGTTATGTGTGTATAAATTTGTGTAGTGGCGATATTTGAGTGTCCGAGCATCATTTGTACACTTCTGATGTCTGCGCCATTTTGTAATAAATCAGTTGCGAAACAATGCCTTATGACGTGCGGAGTAACTTTTTTAGAAATTCCTGCTTGTATGGCGTAGTGTTTTACAATCCGTTCTATTGATCTACGAGTCAAAGCTTTTATTTCCTTTTTACCATTTTTAGAATCTGGTTTTTTATAAATAATTTCTGAACCAACTTGTGTAAAAAGAGCTTCTTCCATATCTTTTCGCAAAGCCATATATTTTTTAATTGCATCTTTTGCTTTATCTGAAAGAAAAACCACACGAACTTTCCCCCCTTTTCCTCGAATTGAAAATTCATCGGCAGTTAAATCTAAATCATTTGTTAAAGAACAAAGTTCAGAAACACGAAGTCCAGTCGAAAATAAAAGTTCCATGATTGCTTTGTCGCGAAGAGATTTTATATCATTTCCGTCTGGTGCATTTAAAAGTCGTGAAAGCTCTGTGTTGCTGATTAAATCTAAAGAGCGTTCAGTAACTTTTGCTAAATCTATTTGATCTGAATGCATTGATTCAATTTGTCTTTTCGTTAAATATTTTAAAAACATTCGTAGCGCAATTAGGTAATAATTTTGTGTTTTTTTTGAAAGTGTTTTATTTATATTTTTATTATTAGCTAGTTGTCGGTTTAACCAAAGTCTGAATTCTCGCACAACGGTATCATTAATATCTTTTGCATTTTTTATTTTTCCAAATTCAAAAAAACGATTCAAGTATCTTTCATAATTTTCAACAGTTTTTAAACTAGAACCTTTTTCAATTTCAAGATGTTCCAAAAATTGTCTTTTTAAAGTTTCTATTTCAGATGACATTTATATATTTTAGCACTTTATTTCAATGTCGCACAATATTTAGTAAATTAGAAATAAAAGTGCCAGACCTTTTGGGTCTGGCAGTAATTGTTCAATAGCGCTAACTTGTTTTAAAACAAAATACCTTTTTCATAGGCATTTAATTTATTTAATTGTTTTGCGTACTCTATTATAAGGGCTTTCCGCATTTCCCTATAAAGAACGAATTAGAGTTTGATTATAAATAAATTTTTTTAAAATAGCAAATAATTTGCATTTTTATGATATTTATGATAGTATCTTACGTATGTTAGCAACAAAGAAAAAACAAACAATTATTAAGAAAAATCAAATTCATGACAAAGATACAGGATCTCCAGAAGTTCAGGTAGCTGTTTTATCTACGCAAATTGACGAATTGGCAAAACATTTAAAGAAACATAAGAAAGATAATCATTCTCGCAGAGGACTTATAAAAATGGTTGCTGATAGACGCACACATTTAAAATATCTTCAACATAAAAGTAAGGCTCGCTATGACGCTCTTGTTAAAAAAATGGATTTAAAATAAAACTCACATAATGTGGGTTTTATTTTTTAATGGTATACTTTATACAGGTTGAAATTTTTAATATTTTTAGATAATTTTTATATATAATGACAGTAATTAAACATAAAGAACAAAGAGTTGGGGTTTTTATAGATACACAAAATTTATATCATTCTGCTCGAAATTTATATAAAGCAAGGGTTAATTTTGGGGCAGTTTTAAAAGAAGCAGTTGCTGGAAGGAAGCTTGTTCGCGCTGTGGCTTATGTTATAACAACAGAAGCCGGTGATGAAAAGAATTTTTTTGAGGCGTTAACAAAACTTGGTATTGAAACTAAAACAAAAGATTTGCAAATTTTTCATACTGGAACAAAAAAAGGGGATTGGGATGTGGGATTAACTGTGGATGCGATTAAGATGTCCCCAAGGCTTGATTCAGTGGTTTTAATATCTGGTGATGGAGATTTTATTCCATTGGTAGAATATTTACAGACTCAAGGTGTACAAGTAGAGGTAGTTTCTTTTGGAAAATCAACCTCCAATAAACTTCTTGAAGTTGTTGATGATTTTGTTGATCTATCAGCAAATCCAAAGAAATATTTAATTTAGAAAGCAAAAAATAAAAGCAATAATTTTCTGGCGAACAAAACGAAGCCAGTGTTCGCAGGCGAAAATCATTGCTTTTATTTTTTTGTGTAATTTTTGCTTTTTGCTTTTTAAATGCTAATATAACCTTGTAGTTATTAGATTTTATTAGTTAATCAGTTTGCATTCAGACATAAAGTAGTGAAACGTAAAAAAGTTTCAATACTCCAGTCTGGATGGGAACTAAAATTTATTATGAAAAAGAAAGAATATAGTTTAGAAATTGGTGGTAAAACATTAACTGCTATTTTTTCAGATTTAGCAGAACAAGCGCATGGGTCTGTCCTTTTGAAGTATGGTGAGACAATTGTGCTCGCAACCGCTTGTATGTCTAAGGATAAACAGCAAGGATTGGGTTTTTTTAATTTAACAGTTGATTATGTGGAAAAGTTTTATGCAGCTGGAAAGATTTTAGGCTCTAGATTTACACGCAGAGAAGGAAAAGCGTCAGAAGATGCAATATTGGCAAGTCGTGTAATAGACAGAACTCTACGTCCTTTATTTGATCAGTCTATAAGACATGCAGTTCAGATTATCGTGTCCGTTATATCTGTTGATGACAATGATCCAACAATTCTTGCAGTTAATGCCGCGTCCATTGCGCTTGCTGTGTCTAATATACCTTGGGCAGGACCAATAGGTTGTGTGCGTATTGGTAAATATGATGATGAAACATTGAAAGTTAATCCTTCTCAAAAATTACGTGAGAATGATACACAATATAAGTTTGATTTAACTGTCTGTGGAAAAGATGGAAATATAAATATGATTGAGGCTTCTGCTCATCAAACTAAAGAAGAAGAACTTGAAAATGCTCTTATGGAAGCAAGCAAAGAAATAACAAGATTAGAAAATTGGCAAAAAGAAATAGTAAAAGAAATTGGCAAGGAAAAAAGAGTTATAGCTAAAGAAATTATTTCTGAAGATTCTGTAAAATTATTTAATGAAAATATTTTACCAAAAATGGAAGATGCAATTTTTGCTGGAGTAGGAAAGGTAAAAATAGATGAACTTCATAATATTTGGAACAATATGGTTATTGAAAAGTTTCCCGACAGAAGCGATTTTGCATTGGAAGATAATCTATTTGATGATACTGAAAATGAAATGCTTCATAAGAAAGCAATAGAAGAAAATAAACGTGCAGACGGAAGAGCTATGGATGAAGTTCGTGAACTTTATGCACAAGCTGGAGGAATTTCAACAATTATTCACGGATCAGGAATATTTTACAGAGGAGGAACTCACGTGCTTTCTGTGCTTACACTCGGTGGACCTGACGATAAATATTTAATAGATGGAATGCAACAGAGAATTGAAAAAAGATTTATGCACCATTATAATTTTCCTCCATTTTCTGCTGGAGAAACTGGGAGAGCAGGTTTTACAAATCGCAGAGAAGTGGGACATGGCGCTCTTGCAGAAAAAGCGCTTGCTATGATTTTGCCTTCTGTAGAAGATTTTCCATATACAATGAGAATTGTTTCTGAATCAATGGCATCAAATGGTTCTACTTCACAGGCTTCCATTTGCGCTTCAACAATCGCGCTTATGGATGGCGGAGTTCCTATTAAAGCGCCAGTGGCTGGTATTGCTATGGGTTTGATGTACGAGAGTGATGATAAATATAAAATATTAACAGATATTCAAGGACCAGAAGATCATCATGGTGATATGGATTTCAAAGTTGCAGGAAGCAGAGATGGTATTACAGCAATACAACTTGATGTGAAAGTTGAAGGCGTGCCAATAAAAATTTTAGGAGAAGCAATGTTGCAATCTAAAAAAGCCAGAGTGCAAATTTTAGAAACAATAGAAAAAGAAATTTCATCATCAAGAAAAGATATTTCTCCTAATGCTCCAAAAATATTGATAATTAAAATTAATCCAGATCAGATAGGTATGGTTATAGGGGGTGGAGGAAAAACAATAAAAGATATAAAGGAAAGAACTGGAGCTGAAATTACTATTGAAGACGATGGAACTGTCTATTTCACTGGTAAAGATGGTTCTGCAGAAAAGGCCAAGAAAATCGTTGAAGATATGACTCATGAATTTAAACAGGGGGAAGTTCTTAAGGGTGAAGTTGTAAAAATTGCAGACTTCGGAGCATTTGTAAGATTAAATTTTTCTACCGATGGTATGGTTCACATTTCTGAAATTGCGCCATTTCGTGTTGAACGTGTGAGTGATTTAATAAAAGAAGGAATGATCGTGCCTGTGAAAGTAATAAGTGTAGATAAAGAAAGAGGGAAAATTGGTTTGTCTATCAAAGAAGCTGATAAAGATTTTTTTGCACCTAAAAAATAGAGAATTTGTATTTTCAAGTTATAATAATACAAGATGGAAAATCAAATAAAAAATAAAAAAGTGCAAACTTATGCGGAAGATGTGGCGAAGGCTATTGAAAGTGGGCAAGGTGGAGTTATAAAAGAATTAATTCGTAATCAGGAAGAGCAAGAAGCTCAAAAAGAAAATCTTTCTCCAGAATCAAAGAAAAATAAACTTTTTATGTTCGTTAGCATTATTCTTATATTTTTAGCTTGTATTGTTTTGATCGTTTATGTTGTTTTAAAAGAACGAATTTCTACTGTTTCTGTGACTCCACAATTTACACCAATAATTTTTACTGATCAAAATGTATTTTTAGAAATTGGTGGACTTAATAAAGATAAAATAGTTCAGACAATCTTTAATGAAGTAAATAATACAAAAGTTAAAATAGGTGGAGTAGAAGGAATTTATCTTACAGAAAATAAAAATGTAGTTCAATTTAGAAAACTTACTTCTCTTATACAAGGAAATCTTTCTTTAGATAAAGTTACTTTTTTAGATGACAACTTTTTGCTTGGGGTGGTTAACAGTGATGCAAAACCTGCCTCATCGGCAGGCAGGGATTTATTTATTTTGTTGAAAATGCGTTCAATTGCGGATATTTTTGATGGGATGCGGTCTTGGGAAAGTAAAATGTTTTATGATTTGCATGGATTTTTTGGTGTGGATATAAATGCGGATATAAATTATTTACTTACAAAAGACTTTGAAGATGGTATTGTTGAAAATAAAAATGCTAGAATTCTTCGTGATAAAGATGGAAAAATTGTATTTATGTATGTATTTGCAGATGAAACGTCTCTTGTAATTACAAATACTAATATTGCGACACATGAGATAATGCTTAGATTGGCAGGTAGTCAAGTAAAGAAATAACTTGTTTGCCTTTAAAATTAAAAATGCTATTATTTCAGTATGTTAAATAAGAAAAAAATTAAAGAAAAATTAGAAAAAGAGAGAGATATGCTAGTTGAGCAAATGAGAGATATGGGCAAGCTCAATCCAGAGACAGGCGAGTGGGAGGCAACTCCAGAAGCAATGGATTACAGAGAATCAGATCAAAATGATATGGCTGATAGGTTTGAAGATTTTGAAGAAAGAAGTTCTATGATAAAAGAATTGGAGCCAAGACTTAATAATATTTTACGCGCATTGAAAGGAGTTAATAGAGAATCTTTTGGTAAGTGTGAAATGTGCAAGAAAAATATTGAAATGACTAGAATGGAAGCTAATCCAGCAGCGCGAACTTGTAAAAAACACATAAACGGATAAATTAGAAAGTTTTAATTTTTTTTAAAAATGAGTTTTGCAAAAGTTTACTCAGCACAAGTGAATTTGCTTTCTGGGCAAATCGTAACGATTGAAGTTGATTTGTCTCGTGGACTTCATTCTTTTTCTGTTGTTGGTCTTCCTGATAAAGCAGTGGATGAATCAAAAGACAGAGTGAGTTCTGCGATAAAAAATTCAGGTTTTCAATCTCCAAAAGCTAAAAATCAAAAAATAATAGTTTCACTTTCACCAGCTGATCTTAAAAAAGAGGGGCCATTTTTTGATTTAGCCATTGCATTGTCATATATGCTTGCGTCGGGAGATTTGAAATTTAATCCAGAGAAGAAAATATTTTTAGGAGAACTTGGGCTTGATGGAACATTAAGAAGAATTAGGGGTGCATTGCCACTTGTTCAAGAAGCGAAAAAAATGGGTTTTGAAGAAATATATTTACCAAAAGAAAATGCAGTTGAAGCAGCTTTGGTTGATGGGATAAAAATTTTTGGTGCGAATAATTTATCTGAAGTTGTGGGACATTTAAATGAAATAAAGACTGAAAAAAATAATAAAAAACAAATTTTAGCTCAATCAAAAACAGAAATAAATTATGAAAAAGAAATGAGAGGCGCAGATTTTTGTGATATTCGCGGACAAGAGGGAGCGAAGAGAGGTTTGGAGATTGCAGCTGCTGGCGGGCATAATATTGCCATGTACGGACCTCCGGGAACTGGAAAGACAATGCTTGCTCGAGCTTTTTCAGGACTTTTGCCAGATTTAAATATTGAAGAAGTTTTAGAAATTACAGGAATACATTCTGTGTCTGGGGCAACTCGTGGAGAGCTTGTTTGTGTGCCACCGTTTCGTTCGCCACATCATACTTCTTCTTATGTTTCGCTTATTGGTGGAGGGACTTATCCTAAGCCTGGGGAAGTCACCTTAGCGCATAGAGGGGTTTTATTTTTGGATGAATTTCCAGAATTTGAGAAAAGAGTGCTTGAATCTTTGCGTCAGCCACTTGAAGATAATATAGTTTGTATTTCTCGCGCTAAAGGTTCAGCAATTTTTCCGTCAAATTTTATTTTAGTTGCTGCGATGAATCCTTGTCCTTGCGGAAATGCAGGTAATAGACAAAAAGCTTGTATTTGCAAACCTTCTGATTTAGATAGATACAAAAGAAAACTTTCAGGACCAATAATGGATCGTATTGATCTTTGGGTTTCTGTAGGGAATATTGATTATAAAAAGTTAGGAGAAGAAAGTACAGGGGAGAAAAGCCAAAATATTAAAGAAAGAGTTTTGAATGCTAGAAAAAAGCAAAAAGAAAGATTTGAAAAATTGGATAGGAAAATAAATTTGAATAGCGAAATGAATGTGAAAGATTTATCTACTTTTATAAAACTAGAAGATGAAGTGAGGAATTTGCTTGATGAAAGCGCCACAAGCCTCGCATTATCCGCTCGCGCATATCACAGGGTAATAAAAATCGCTCGAACTATAGCCGATCTAGAAAATTCAGATGATATAAAACAAAATCATATTTTAGAAGCGATACAGTATAGACCGAAGGTAAATGCTTAAAAAAATATGACATTCTCTTATACTAAAAACTTTCCAAAATCACTTAAAGTCTTTTTACTCACAAAGTTTTTTGCTTACTCTCAATCAGCATTCGCGCAATTTTTGATAAATATTTACTTTTGGAGAATCACTAAAAATATTCCTTTTCTAGTTTTATTTAATATATTTTTTTGTATTTCTCATACATTGACTTATTTTCCAGCTGGAAGAATCGCGAAAATATATAATAGATTTTTGCCAATGCGCATTGGAACAATACTTCAGATTTTTTATTTATTGCTAATTATTTTTTTAAAAGAAAATATTGTTTATTTTATTGTTCCAGTTGCTATTATTGGCGGGGTAGCCCACGGTTTTTATTGGTTTTCTGACAATTTGTTAAAACTTGATTTAACTACTCCAGACATTAGGCTTCCATTTACCGCTATCTATACCATAATTCATAGCATGGCTAATTCAATTATTCCGCTTTTAGCAAGCATTTTAGTAATAAATGATGGAACAATTTTTCACTCCTATTCACGAGTATTTATTTTAGGGATTCTCTGTGCATTGGTTGTATTTATATTATCTTTTTTTATATCTTCTAAAAAGAAGTTTGATGTTCCTTTGCTAAATTTTAGAAATGTAAGCAAAAGATTACTTAAAGATCGCAATGTTCGTATTGCTTGTGTAAGTACGGCACTTAGTTATATTTCAAATGTTTTACCTATGCTTATTGGATTGTTATTATTTATTTCCAGTGGAAGCGAATTATCTCTTGGTGCGTATCAATTTATAACAGTGTTAATTGTTGCTATTACCAATTATATAATGGGTAAATATCTTTTCTCTAGAAAAAATTATAGAAAACTTCTATTTTTAAGTGGTATTACGGATGTATTATTTGTTGGTATTTTAATTATTAGTCAAAGTTATTTGGCTATATTGATTTACGGTATATTAAAGGCACTGTTCTCTTTTGCAGGTGGACCATTTTATCCTCTTTCGCAGGATGCATTTTCAATATACTGCAAAGATGACAACGAGTACGCTGAAATGCGAATAATATATATAATATTGCAAGAAATTTTTGTTTGCGTTGGAAGTATTATCGGATTTTTAGTTGTATTGCTTTTACACAAAACAATAAATCCTCTGTTGATAAGTATTATTGTTATAATATTTGCTTGTACTGATTTATTGTCAAAGTTTTATATTACTAAAATTAAAGATGATAAAAATGTTAAAATAATAAGTTGTTCAAGTTAATTAATATGAAAAAAATTGGTGAAGGGTGGCAATATAAAGTATATGATTTAGAAAATGGAAGAGTATTAAAAAAATGGCGTGCAATTTTATTGCAATACTTTTTCGTTTATTTTCAAGAATTACGTAAAAAACAATCTGATCCTTTTCGTAAAACCATTGTAGATGTTCCGAGAGTACGCAGAATGGGATATGATTCAGTCGCATATATTAAGAATAATTTACTTATTATAGATAAAAAGATAATTGGTAACCCTGTTTTTTTAAAAAAATACGATTATGAACAAGATAGGATTACTTCTTTGAAAGAAGCATTTAGTAAATCTTCAGTTGAAGAAATTAAAAGAATGTTAGATAGTTATGTAGAGCTTATTTTTGCAACGTGGCGATATGGTTTTTCTGATGCGATGTATGGTTTTTTAAATAATAATGGGTTGAACAAAAATGGGGAAGTTGTACAAATTGATTTTGGAGAATTACTTTTTAGTAAAGATCAAGTTAAAAAAAGAATTCTAAATAAGCGATGGTTATTATCTCATACCTTTATTACCTTCAAAGAAAGCGAAATAAAAACGTATTATCAAAATATAATGGAAAAAAATATGACACTTGAAAATTTAAATAAATATTGGGGGAAATCATTATCAGTAGAACATTCTAGAAGCGATACAGTATAGACCGAAAGTGAATGCTTAAAATTTTTTCATAAGAATTATTTTAACACTGTTATGAGTTGAGTTGTTGATTTTTTTCTTAATTATGTTACTATAAAAATAGTAATAGTTTTTTAATTTTAAAAAGGAGGTTAAAATGAAAAGTAAGAAAATAACTGTAATTTTCCTAATAGTAGGTAAAAACGGTCATTATTTAGATGTAAAACCTGATTTTGAACAAGGTAAATTTGTTTTAGATGATCATCGTTGTTCTAGTAATGGAGGTAAATATCATCTTTTTGGGTTTTCTAAAAGTATTCAGGCTAACGAATTTCGCTATTTGAGTTCGTTGAATATTGGAAAAACAAAAGATGAAGTTCGTTTGGATACATTCAGGGATTTAATTGATTGTCTATATAAGGAAGCAGAAAGTTTATTTGATAGCTATGTGTCTCTTGTGATAAACGTTAAACAAGACCAGGATGCTGGAACTTATTGGTCCCTTACCGCTGACTATCAGTTTTTATTAGATCAATGTTGATTTTCCACATTTTTTAAAAGGCATGCCCGACTTATCGGAAACAGCCTTTTTTTTATCTCGAGATAAAATTATGCAACCATATCTTTCAAAGCTTTTGCAGCTCTGAATTTTGGAACTTTCTTTGCAGCAACTTCCTAGAAGCGATACAATACAGGCCAAAGGTAAATGCATAATTGTTTTGTTTTGTTTTAGGTTGAAATTTTTTATGTTTGTGATATAATAGCGATAGGTTATAAATTATTAAAATTAATTTTATTTTACATTTATGAATATAGAATATAAAGTTCCAAATAAAAGTAATGGGGAAGCTAGTAAAAGATTAGAAACATTGAAAGAAAAGCTACCTTTTATTAAATTTCCTGCAGACTTTGAAGTTAAGTTGACAGCTGATTTTGATGAACGAAGACCCATTCACTTTTTAGTTAAAAAAGAGGGTGCACTTAATAAAGTAAGTGTTATTGCGTTGATTGGAGAACACGGGGAAGATTCCTTAGAATGGGAAGTTATGACTTCCGCAAAAGATTATGGTCCTGGTGGTGATTCAACACAACATATGCCTTTAGAGGACACTGAAAGTCTTATAAAAGCCATAGAAGAAGCTCTTTATTTTAAACCATCTAAGTAAGCATGATTTTGACGACGAAGAACCTAATGCATAGAGATGATTATTGAAAATAGTGAGTATTTTTTTTAAAGGATAAATGCATAAAAAACAAAAACCGCTAGTAAGCGGTTTTTGTTTTTTATCTCGAGATAAAATTATGCAACCATATCTTTCAAAGCTTTTGCAGCTCTGAATTTTGGAACTTTCTTAGCAGCAACTTTAACTTGCTCTCCAGTTTTTGGATTGCGAGCCATTCTTGCAGCTCTAGCCTTTACAGAAAAGATTCCGAAACCAGCGATTGATACATCATCTCCTTTTTTCATAGCTCCTGTGATTGCATCAAACATTGTGTCTACGATTTCTTCTGCTTGTACTTTTGTTCCACCTAATTTTCCGTGAACTAATTCAACTAATGCTTGTTTATTCATATTATTTAAATTTTTATCTTATAATACTTTCGACCATTTTGCTTATAATTTAATACCTTTATATTATATAGTAAGGGTTTTTTAAGGGCAAGTAAATAAAGGGTTATCTAGCGTACTCTGTAATTCGTGTTTCGCGGATTAACGTAACCTTAATTTCTCCAGGATACTTTAATTCTTGTTCTATTTTTGTAGCAATATCGCGCGCCATAAGTTTTGCTTCCGCATCAGATATTTTTTCAGGCGTTACAAATATGCGTATTTCACGGCCTGCTTGCAATGCGTATGATTTTTCAACAGCAGGAAATGCGTTTACCAGTGCTTCAAGTTCTTGCAAGCGTTTCAAATAGTTTTCAACTGAGTCTCTACGAGCTCCTGGGCGTCCTCCAGATATTGCATCAGCTGTTTGGACTATTACGGCTTCTATTGTTTCATAAGGATAATCTTCGTGGTGGGATTTCATTGCTGTAATGATTCTTTCATCTGCTCCAAATTTTTGAAGAATACGTATACCTATTTCAACATGTGTTCCTTGTACTTCATGGTCTAAAGCTTTTCCTATATCATGCACAAGTGCTCCAGCTTTTGCTATTGCTACGTCTGCGCCAAGTTCTTCAGCGATCATTCCTGCGATGTGCGACATTTCAATAGAATGTTGAAGTACGTTTTGTCCATAACTTGTTCGGAAATATAATCGTCCGATGATAGCCACAATACGCGGATCAAAGTTGAAGATTCCGCATTCGTAAACTGCTTGTTCTCCTTTCTCTTTTATTATTTTATTTATTTCTTCTTTTGCTTTTTCTACTAATTCTTCTATTTTAGCTGGTTGAATTCTTCCGTCTAGAATAAGATTTTCAAGAGCGAGTCTTGCAACTTGTCTTCTTACTGGATCAAATGAAGAGATTACAATAGATCCTGGAGTATCATCCACAATAAGTTCAACTCCCGCAGCTCTTTCGAATGCTCGAATGTTTCTTCCTTCTTTACCGATAATCTTTCCTTTTATTTCATTATTAGGAATAGATATTGCAGTTGTCATCAAATCTGATGCAGTAGAGGAAGCAAGACGTTGGATAGAAGTAGCCAATATGTCTTTTGCTCTTCTGTCTAACTTTTCTTCATTATTATTTTCAAATTTTTGAATTCTTATTAAAAGATCTTCTTCATATTTCTTTTCAACATCTTTTAGTAATTCTTCTTTTGCTTCTTCTTCTGTAAGTTTTGAAACTCTTTCTAATTCAATTCTCTTTTGTTCTTCAATTGCTACTACTTTTTCTTGTATTTTTTTAATTTCTTCAACCTTTAATTTTATATTTTCTACTTCTTTATCTATTTCTGTTTGACGTGCGTCTAAAAGCTCATCTTTTTTTATGAGTCTTTTTTCTGTTTCTTTAAATTCAACTTCTTTCTTTTTCTCTTCTTCTTTTAATTCGTTTAATCTTTCTTCTGATTTACTCTTTGCTTCATCAGTTATTTTTTGTGCTTCTTCTTTTGCGCCGACCATCATTTGCTTGATATCTATTTCAATAGATCGTCTTTTTCCTAAAGCAATGATTAGTCTTAAATAATATCCTATCCCAACGCCTAAAAGGAGCGCTCCAGCTCCGATGAAAATCGTCGTTAATGTTATGCTCATAAGCTTGTGTCAGCCTACAAGAACACGCCACTATATTTGTGGTTCTATTTCCTTCCTACTAAAGATTTGAAAATTTCCCTTTAACGCTAACATATATTGGTACATTCCTATAAACTGATTTAAATAAATTTGTAAAAGTCAACATCTTTAATATATCAGATGCCAAGCTTTTTGTCTATTTAGTAATTAACTGGCAAATTTTAGAAAGGCGCGACTTTGAGAATTTTGAGTTTAAGGTCGTTCCTTGCTAAAATTTCATTGAAAAAGAACCAAAATTGTGGGATGATTACTTTTATGATAAGTCTGAATGAAATAAAGAATAGAGCAGTTGCTTTTTCTCATGAATGGGAGCGTGAGATTAGTGAAGATGCTGAAGCAAAAAGTTTTTGGGACGGATTTTTTGATGTATTTGGTGTTTCTCGTCGTCGTGTAGCTTCCTTCGAACATCAGGTAAAAAAGAGAGATGGCTCACAGGGTTATATTGATGTGTTTTGGAAAGGAGTAATGTTAGCTGAACATAAGTCTCGTGGAAAAGATTTAGATAAGGCATATACTCAAGCCAAAGATTATTTTCCGGGTTTAAAAGAAGATGAATTACCGAGATATGTTATTGTTTCTGACTTTGCAAAAATTCGGTTATTTGATTTTGATAATGATATACAAAAAGAATTTGATTTAAAAGATCTTTCAAAAAATATAGATTTATTTGATTTTATTTCTGGTCACAATTCTATTGTGAATTATGAAAAAGAAGAGTTGGCGAGTATTAAAGTCGCTCGTCTTATGGCTGATTTTCACAATGAAATTGCAAAGACTGGGTATGAAGGACATGACTTAGAAGTTTTTCTTATTAGAATTTTATTTTGTCTTTTTGCTGATGATACAGAAATTTTTCCAAAAAATAGTTTCAAAAATTATATAGAAGAGAAAACAAATATAGATGGTTCTGATTTAGGAATTCATCTAGGACAAATTTTTGATGTATTAAATACTCCGAATAATAAGAGACAAACAAATTTAGATGAACAATTAAAAGTTTTTCCATTTATCAACGGAGGAATCTTTGCGGAACAAATTCGCCCAGTTTCTCTAGATGCTGGTGCTCGTTTAAAACTTATAATATGTTGTAAAGCTGATTGGTCTGAAATATCTGCTTCAATATTCGGTTCTCTTTTTCAGGGTGTTATGAACGAGAAGGAAAGAAGACAACTTGGAGCTCACTATACTTCTGAAATAAATATTTTAAAACTTATACATCCACTTTTTCTTGATGAACTTTATATTGAATTTGATGATGTAAAATATGATACAAAAAAATTAGATATTTTTCATAAAAAACTTGCGACACTTACATTTTTAGACCCTGCATGTGGTTGCGGTAATTTTTTGGTTGTTGCTTATCGTGAACTTAGAAAATTAGAACTTGAAGTTTTAAAGCGTAAAGAAAAAATAGGGCAAATGATGCTTTTAGGAGCTCAAGATTTATCTATTGTGAATGTGAATCAATTTTATGGCATAGAAATTGAAGAATTTCCAACATTAGTCGCTCGTGTTGCTATGTACCTTGTTGATCATCAAATGAATATGGAACTTTCTAAAACATTTGGGCAAATATATGCTCGTATTCCGCTTCGTGAACCAGCAAGTATAGTAAATGCCGACGCGTTAACTACTGATTGGGAAAGTGTTGTTCTTAAAAACAAGCTCTCATATATTCTCGGCAATCCGCCATTTGTTGGTGCTAGACTTATGGAGAAAGAACAAAAGCAAATATTTCTAGATACTTTTGAAAATGCCAAAGGTGCAGGGAATTTAGACTTTGTCACTGCTTGGTATGAGAAGGCTTCAAAGTATATGCAAGGTACTTTTATTAAAACAGCATTTGTATCAACAAACTCAATTTGCCAAGGTGAGCAAGTTGGAATTCTTTGGAAAAGATTGAAAGAAAAATATAATATTACAATTCATTTTGCCCATCAGACTTTCAAGTGGAACAATGATGCTCCGGGAGTTGCGGCTGTTTATTGTATTATTGTTGGATTTGCTTGTTTTGATACTCCAAAAAAATATCTTTATGAATATGAAACAATAAAGTCAGAGCCCAAAGAAAAAGAAGTAAAAAATATTAATGCTTATTTAGTAGAAGGAGATGATGTGTTTTTAGAAAATAGAAATAAGCCTATTTGTGATGTGCCGGAAATAGTTTTTGGTAGTATGCCAAATGATGGAGGAAACTTTCTTTTTACTGAAGAAGAAAAAGATCAATTTATTAATGATGAACCAAATGCTAAACCTTATATAAAAGAAATGATTAGTGCAAAAGAATATTTGAATGGCGAAAAAAGATATTGTTTATGGCTGAAAGATATAGAACCTAGTATCCTACGAACCTTACCAAAAGTTTTGGAACGAGTGGAAAATGTTAAAAAACTTCGTAGTGAAAGTCCTAGAAAAGAAACTCAAGAGTTATCAAAAACTCCTGCTTTGTTTGGTGAAATTCGTCAGCCAGAAAGTGATTATGTTTATATTCCACTAACTTCTTCTGAAAATAGGGATTATATTCCTATGAGTTTTTTTGATAAAGAAAAAATCTCAAATAATACTGCGAGTGTCGTTCCAAACGCCACACTTTATCATTTGGGTGTTTTGCAATCCATTCAACATATGACTTGGGTAAGTTATGTTTGTGGAAGATTAAAGAGTGATTATCGTTATTCAAATAATTTAGTTTACAATAATTTCCCTTGGCCAGAATTTGGAGAAATAGTTTTAACAAATGAAGCTAAGTTCAAAGTTTCAGAGTGTGCTCAGGCAGTTCTTGACGCTAGGTTAAGATTTCCAAATAGTTCGCTCGCTGATTTATATGACCCAAATACAATGCCGCCAGATCTAGTTGAAGCACACAATAATCTTGATAAGGCAGTAGACGCTTGTTATGGCAGAAAATTCAAAGATAAAGAAGATAGAATTGAATTTTTGTTTGAATTATATAGAGATATACTTAATAAATTACCTCATTAAAAGTTTTATTTCATTTATTTTATCTTGATATTAGATTATCCATATAAAGCAAGCTATTTTTAGTTATCCACATATATAGTTATAATCTATCTTGACGTATCAAAGTTAATTTGATAGTATGTATATATTATCAATAATTTAATAAAAATTATGAATAAATTTGAAGAACTGTATAGTTTTATAGATAGAGCAATTAAAAATCGAAATTATGCTGAAAATACAGGTATCTCGCTTAAAACAGCGTTGAGATTATTCGAGAAGGAATTAAATGAAGAAGAAATTAATTCAATAGATAAATTTAATAAAAATATTGAACAAATTTATCATAGTGTATGTTCAAAAAACAAAAATTTTAGTGCTAGTTCATTGGCTACTTATAAATCTCGTATTTTAAAAGTTCTTACTGATTATAAAAAATATGGGATTGATCCAACAAAGATGTCAAATTGGCCACGAAAAACAATTTCTCCCCATTTAAAGAAAGTATTAACTGATAATAATTTAAAAGAAAAGACAAACATATTTACTGAGACTAACAATTCTTTTCATTCATTTGAATTTGGAGGAATAAAATTACTTATTCCAAAAACTTCAAAAACAACAGATGCAATAATGGATGGTGAACTTAAAGGTATTAAAGTTGAGTTAAAAGATTTTGCAGAAAAGTTTTGTAAACAGGATGATTTACCAGAAGAAACTAATAAAGATAAGGAATAATTTATGCTTCAATTTACAGATGAACAATTTAATAAACTGAAAGAAAAAAATGAAGAATTGTATAAAACAATTGGTGAAGCATACTGTCCTTATTTTAAAGAAAAAATAGTTTTTAATGCAAAAGGGCTAGAACATTTAAAGTTTAAAAATAAAAATCATGCCCGTTCACGAGATGATCAATATATACGATTAAAATTATTACACCTTGCGCCTAAAATATTAAGTTTATCAAATACATTACAGAATTTTTCAGAAAGAAGGATTTTTGAACTCAATAGAAGTAATCACAGAAATGAAAAAATATTAGTTGATGTGATTTACTATGAATTTGTGGCTGTATTAGAAGAGGTTAGAGTGCGAATAATTATAAAAAAAGTTGGTACTGCGCCCAAACATTTTTGGAGCATTATTCCATATTGGAAAATTGATAAAATTACGGGAAAAAGAAAAATGCATAATGGTAACCCGGAAGAAGATTAGAAACTAAAAAATCCACCTTTTTGGGTAGATCCTTTAGTGGCGCTTGGCTACGGTTTGGATAAACATTGACCGTGAGAGGGCAAGCCCATCCAAGCGCTGGAGTTAGTATATCAAAATGTTAGACAAAAATCAATAGTTTTCCACAGGTGTTTTATTTTACTAAAGTTTTTGATTTTGTGACTATTTCGTCAATAATTCCGTATTTTTTAGCTTCGTCAGCATCCATAAAAAAATCACGTTCTACGTCTTTTTCTATTTGAGTTAAGTTCTTTCCTGTATTTTTTGCAAGTAATTTGTTTAGATTATCGCGTGTTTTAAGGATATGTTTTGCTGTTATTGCTATATCTGTAGCTTGTCCTTCTACTCCACCAAGGGGTTGATGAATCATTACTTCTGCATTTGGTAATATAAATCTCTTTCCTTTTTTACCAGCTGAAAGAACAATCGCTGCACCAGAAGCTGCTATTCCTACGCAGAAAGTAGAAATGTCTGGGCGGATGTGATTCATTGTGTCTACTATTGCAAGAGTTGAAGTCACAGATCCGCCAGGGGAGTTGATATAAAGATAAATATCTTTTTTAGCGTCTTCTGATTCAAGGAATAAAAGTTGAGCGATGACGATATTTGCCACATTGTCATCAATAGGTCCTGCTAAAAAAACTATTCTTTCACGTAAAAGTCGTGAATAAATATCGTAAGCTCTTTCTCCAAATTGTGATTTTTCTATAACTGTTGGTATAAGCATGTTGATTAGTAACTAGTTGCTAGTTTTTAGTGACTAGTGAATTAAAACTAATAATAAATTCATAATATCATTTTTTAAGAGTTTTTTCTAGCACCTAGAAACTAGTATCTAGAACCTAACTTACTGTGTCTCTAGTAATTGGAAGATTTTTTCATTTGTCAGTACATTTTCAGCGTGCAAACGAGCGCGTTCTGGATCAGCTTCTTTGTAATGATTCAAAATAAGCTCAACTTCTTTTGCGACTTGTTCTTGGTCAGCAACTATTTTTTCAATTTCAGATATTTTATGCAAAACCAAAGCAAGTTTAGCTTTCTTTTCCGCGTCGTTTTTAAATTCTTTTCTGATATCTTCAACTGTTTTGTTTAAATGTTTTAGGTAATCTTCAAATTTAAGACCCATTTGAGCAATATCAGATTCCATTCTGTAAAGGATTTTATCTAATTCTACTTCTATTAAAATATCAGGCAAATCCATTTTTGAATCATCAATTATTTTTTCTACGATTTTTAGTCTGGTTTTTTCTTTTGCTTGATTTTCTTTTTCTAATTTTATATTTTCACGTAATTTTACTTTAAAATCTTCAACATTTTTGAATGGTCCGAGTGCTTGCACATATTCATCATTGAATTCTGGTAGTTCAACTTCTTTTACTTCTTCTTTATTTTCATGCTTACAATCTTCTCCTTCACAAGTATGTTCTGCCATGTGCTTTTTAGGAGCGCGAGATTTTCTAATATCTTGTATTGTTTTTTCTAAATCTTCATCTGTTACTGTAATATTTTTTTCAGTATCAGTAATTTTAGAAGTTATTTTTTTGGAAATTTCTTTATAATCAGGAAGTTGTATCTCTGGCATTACTGCAGTTTTAATTTTAAATTCTAAAGGATTATTGCGTGCTAATTTTGTAATAGTAATTTCAGGTCTTGAGATAGCATCAATTTTTTCACTTTCAAGAATTTTTGGATAATGTTCACTTATTGCCATTTCTGCCATTTGTTCTAATACTTTAATTTCTGGAACATTAGAAAGAAGAATGTTTTCTGGTATTTTACCTTTTCTAAAACCAGGAATTTCCATATTTTCTCCTATTTTTTTAAGAGCTTTACTGAAATAGGTTTCAAAAGTTTCTGCTTCTAATGCACCTTCTATTTCAACTTCGCTTTTGGGTAATTTTTTTACTTTTATATTTATACTCATAGTATTGCTATCTTATACCAAAAACAAATTATTTTCAAATAAAAAAGAACCTCACTTACGTGAGGTTCTTTTTGTCTTTTATAGTATTATTTTTATTGTACAGAATTTATATCTACATCAACAGTTGAATCTACAGAATTAAGATCTTGTTCAAGAGTGTTTAATTCGTCAGTTACGCTAGCAGTGTCTATTGGGGTAGGCGTTTCTGGTGGTTTATTTGTTGTGTTTTTTGCATTTGATTGCCAAATATACAATCCACCAATTATAAGAATTATTATTACAATAATTGATCCTATTAATGCACCGTGTGATTTTTTTTCTGGTTCCATATTTGTTTTTAACCGCACTCTGCCCTAGATGTTATCTAGGGCAGAGATTAGTAATTAATTATTAATAATTTTTTAAACTAATTTTGATTAATTATCTGAGTCGTTATCGTTTGAGCCATTATTATTATCTCCATCATTATCATTTTCTACTTTATTAGCTTCCATCTTTGATTTTATAGCATCTTTTAAAGCTTTATGCGCATCCTTCAAAGCTTTGTGAGCTTCCTTAATAAGAGTTTGTGTCTCTTGCGCCAAAGTTCTTAATGTTGTTTTGTCTTCTTTTGAAAGTTGATTTGTTGATCCAGCAAGCAATGTTGTTGCTTCTGTTATTTTTGCATTGGCTTCAGTTAATTTTGTTTCAGTTATTGCAACAAAAGCTTTTGCAGACGTTGTATCTATTCCTTGTGCTTCAAGTTTGATGATACTTGCATTAACTTTATCTTTTAAAGCGCCCATTTTGTCTATTGCATTATTAAATCTTTCTAGAGCTTTTTCTCTTCCTTCAATTCTTGCTTCTTTGATTTTTGCTTTAACTCCGTCTTTTTCACTTTTTATGCTTTCTTTTAAAGCTTCCATTTTATTCTCTGCTTCTTCTCTAGCTGCTTCTATTTTATTTTTTAGCTCTTCTCTAATAACTTCAACTTGTTCTTTTATATCTGGACGTTCTGGAGTTTCTAGAGAATCATTTGGCTGTGTCGCTTCATTTTCATCGTCTTCCGCAAAAACAAAAGATGTTGAAAATGAAAATACTAATGCGATTGCTAAAAACAAACTTAAATATTTTTTCATAAATTTTTTGCTCTTATGAGCTTATGTTAATTGATAATTAATAATTATAATAAAAACTCTGACATTTTTTTATTACAATATATATGACGTTGTCAAAATGCAAATCTTACAGACAAATTATAACAAGAAAGCAACGATAAGCAAAGCTACGATGTTTAGAATTTTAATCATAGGGTTTATTGCTGGTCCGGCTGTATCTTTATAAGGATCTCCAACAGTATCACCAGTAACAGCTGCCTTGTGAGCATCTCCACCTTTACCTCCAAAGTTTCCACTTTCAATATATTTCTTAGCATTATCCCAAGCTCCACCACCAGAAGTCATAGAGATTGCTACGAATAATCCTGTGATGATTGATCCAACTAAAAGTCCACCAAGAGCAACTGGTCCAAGCAAGAATCCTACTAAGATTGGAACAAGTACCGGGATAAGAGCGGGTACAATCATTTGTTTAATAGCGCTTGTTGTAACTATATCTACGCACTTTCCGTATTCTGGTTTTCCTTCACCTGTCATAATTCCTTTTATCTCTCTAAATTGTCTGCGAACTTCGTCAACAACTTTTCCTGCAGTTTTTCCTACAGCTTCCATACAAAGCGCTCCGAAATAATATGGTAGAAGTCCTCCTATGAATAATCCAACGATAACTTTTGGATTACTTAAATCAAATTTCATAACTTCTCCAGTGATAGCTTTTATTTCTTCTGTATATGCTGCGAACAACACAAGTGCTGCAAGTCCTGCAGAACCGATAGCATAACCTTTTGTGACAGCTTTTGTAGTATTTCCAACTGCGTCTAATGGATCCGTAACATCTCTAACTTCTTTTGGAAGTTCTGACATTTCTGCGATTCCTCCAGCATTGTCTGTGATTGGTCCATATGCGTCGATAGCTACGATGATTCCTGTCATCGAAAGCATAGACATTGCTGCTACTGCGATACCATAGAGTCCACCAAATTTATATGTAATTAAAATTCCAGTAACTATTGTTATAAGAGGAAGAGCGGTTGCTTTCATTGAGATAGCGAGTCCTTGGATAACATTTGTTCCATGTCCTGATAAAGATGCTTTGGCGATAGATTTTACTGGTGAGAATTTTGTTGAAGTAAAATATTCTGTAATAACAACAAGAGCTCCAGTTACAAAAAGACCTGTAAGGGCACAAATAAATAAATCCATTACAGAATAATCACTGCCGTTGTTAGACATTAATAATTTTGTGATAGGGTAGAAAGCTATTGCCGCAAGAATTCCTGATGCGATAAGTCCTTTGTATAGCGCGCCCATTATATTATTTTTCTTTCCTAATTTTACAAACCAAGTTCCGATGATTGAACAAATAATTGCAATACCTCCTATTGCAAGAGGGTATAATATTGCTCCGCTGAAATTTACGAAAAGAAGTGATCCGAGTAACATTGTCGCTACAGATGTAACAGCATATGTTTCAAAAAGATCTGCGGCCATTCCTGCGCAATCTCCAACATTGTCTCCAACATTGTCTGCTATAACTGCAGGGTTTCTTGGGTCGTCTTCTGGAATTCCAGCTTCAACTTTTCCAACAAGATCTGCTCCTACGTCAGCTGCTTTTGTAAAAATTCCTCCACCTAATCTTGCAAATACAGAAATAAGAGATGCTCCGAAACCAAGACCGATCAATGCTTTAATATCACCTGTGATTGCGTACAGTGTTGATACTCCCAAAAGAGCAAGTCCTACTACTAGAAGTCCAGTAACAACTCCTCCATTAAAAGCAACACTAAGAGCTTGCTTCAATCCACTTTTTGCGGCTTCTGTTGTTCTAACATTTGCTCTCACTGATACATTCATTCCGATATATCCAGCGAGTGCTGAAAGTACTGCTCCTAGAATAAATCCAATAGCTGAATTAAATCCTAAACCAAACCATAAAACAAAGAAAAGAATTATAGCTATAACTCCAATAGTTTTGTATTGTCTATTTAAATAAGCTTTTGCTCCTTCTTTGATAGCTTCTGCGATAGCTTGCATTTTTGCATCACCGGCATTCTTTTTAAGAATTGATTTAGTAAGCAACAATCCATAGATGATAGCTACAATAGAACTAATAATTGCAAACAATAAATATATATTCATCCCGTTTAGAAATTAAACTATTCGTACATATAATATTTATATATAAAAATAGATAATTCGTTACTTTTAATAATTTGATCCCGTTTTGTGAATTTCTAACGGGATTCATATTTTTTATTTTTTATTAATAATAATTTTTAATATTTTTATTTTTTAACCTTTTTTGATTTAACGGAATCATGCGGCGCAACGTCCTTTGAGGCGCCGCGAACTTCTTTTTTCTTCTCTTCTTCATTTACCTCTACTACCTCTACATTATCACCATCTGTAGAAGCAACTTCTTTTCCATCTCCTTTTATATCTATTCTCCAGCCTGTAAGTTTTGCGGCAAGACGAACATTTTGTCCTCCTTTTCCTATTGCAAGAGAAAGTTGATCATCAGAAACTTCTACTATAGCTTTATGTTCTTTTTCATCTACTTCAATTGAAATAACTTTTGCTGGGGATAATGAATTAGAAATATATTCTCTTGGATCTTCTGACCAAGGGATTATATCAATTTTTTCACCTCCTAATTCTTGAGTGATTGTATTTACTCTTGTTCCTTTTTGTCCTACACATGAACCTACTGGATCAATATGTTCATCATTTGAATGTACCGCTATTTTTGAACGAGCGCCTGCTTCACGAGCAATAGACTTTATTTCTACAATTCCATTTTGTATTTCTGGAGCTTCTATAGAAAAAAGTTTCTCTATGAATTTAGGATGTGTGCGAGAAAGTCTTAAATTAATTCCTCTTGGTGTATCTTCCACTGAATACAAATAAGCACGCAGTCTTTGTCCTCTTTGAAAAAATTCTCCCGGGATTTGTTCTTCAGCTGGCAATACTCCTGTCGCGCGATTAAAGTCTATATAAACATTTCCTCTTTCAACTTTTTGAACTATTCCGGAAATTATTTCTCCTTCTTTTGTTCCATATTCATCTATTATAGATGTGCGTTCTGCTTCACGAATTTTTTGTATGATAACTTGTTTTGCTGTTTGAGCTGCTATTCTTCCGTAGTCATCTTTAGACTCAAGAGGGAAGATAACTTCATCATTTAGTTCTACTCCTTTTTTAATTTTTTTTGCATCTTCAAGCATGATGTGATGTTCTGCATTAAAGCGAACCCTTTCATCACTCTCATCTTTTATAGAATATTCTTCCTCCTCCTCTCCTTCTTCTATTTTAGCAATAGTTTCATCAACTACTATTTTTACTTGGAAAAAATCTGTTTTTCCTGTTTCTAAGTCAAATTTTGCGCGAATTATTTGTCCTTTTTTACCATAATCTTTTTTATAAGCAGCAGCCATTGCTTGTTCTATGGCATCTAAAATCTTTTCTTTTGGTATTTTTCTTTCTTCTTCAAGCTGTTCTAACGCTGATTTGAACGTTTTTATATCTAACATTGATTTCGCGAAATCACGTCGCGCAACCGTCAAATTAGCGCGACGCCATTATTATTAAGTTTTTAAAAATAAAAGCCCTGTTGCGACAGGACCTATACACAAACAGAATAGCATATTTTGTTTTTTTACACAAGATATTTGCTTTTCTTTATATTTTTTAAATAGTATAATCTAAGTATGTTAAGAAATAAAATGTTTGTTATATTTGTGCTAATTTTAATAATTGTTTTGATTGGAGTTTATTTTTATTTAAAATCTGTTAAGCAAAATCAAGTGAAACCCATTGATACTATTTTAACAGAGGAAGAAAGAATAAATATTTTAAATGAATTAAGTTCTGGATCAAACAGTAAACCAATTTCTGAAACAGAACGACAACAGATTCTAAAAGATCTTAATTCTGGGTCTGCCAGTACATCTTTAACTGAGGAAGAAAAGTTGTCGATATTAAATTCTTTAAATAGTAAACAATAATATGAAAAAGAAAAATTTTTACATAATCTCATTTTTTGCAATCTTAATAATTATTACAGGATTTTTGTTTTTGCAAACTAAGGCTGATGCTCAAAGTACTTCTGTCCCTGTTTCTGGCACAGCTGTAATAACTAATATGGGTTATTCTATTAGTTTTTCAGGGAATAATGGTGGAACTCTAGGAAATATTCCTTATAATGTTCAATATGATATTTCTAATAATAGTTTTAGCGGTTATGCTTGGTCTCCCGAATATGGTTGGGTTAATTTTACTGGATTATCTGCTTCAATCCCATCTTTTTCAAATGATACAGAGACTCCAACAAATTGGGCTACTGGAGCAATAAGTTTAAAAGGTACTAATGGTGGATCTTCTGCAAATATTCCTTATAGTGTAGCTTTTAATTTAGATGGAACTGCTAATTCTGTTAATCATTGGGCTTGGGGTGGAAATGTAATTGGTTGGATTGATTTTTCTGGAGTTGTAATTACTACTAATATAATTAATGGAACTTGTTCTTATACCCATTATATTTGTGCTTCTGGAACAAATAGTAATTTTGTGGATGGTACAAGTACTTGGACTTGGGATTGTTTAGGTGCAAACGGTGGTACAAATCAAACAGGTTGCTCCCAGGATAAAAATATCTGTACTCCTCCTCAAGTGCTTAATTCAAACAATGAATGTGTAGATCCAACGTATTCTAGTTGTAATAATAATTTGGAATTAGATAATGGAGAAACAGGGATAGACTGCGGTGGCTTAGATTGTCCTAGTTGTAAAAAACCACCAAAATATATTGAAAATTAATTTATTTTATTATTAAATCAAAAAAATTATGAAAAAAAATGAATTATTGCAATCAGTAAAAATTATAGTAGTATGTCTTGTGTTTGGTTTAGGAGTAGCCTCCGTATTTTCTGCTGGTCAGTTTAGTTCACCAATTAAACCTATTAATGTCGGTACTTCTCCTCAAGTTATGAATAGCAAATTATCAGTAAATTCTTTTTTAGCTACAAATAATACACTTTTTAGCGGAGGAGTTAAGCTTAATAATCTTGCTGATACTAATGCAACTGAAAATAGACCAATTTGTGCAGATAATACTGGAAAAATAGTTGTTTGTAATCCTTAATTATTTTAGATAATTTAAGTTGAAGTATTTAAAAATTATTATTAATTTCCGCCAAAGGCGGATCAGCCTCAGACTGAAATCAAAATTATTATGAAAAAAAATGAATTATTGCAATCAGTGAAAGTTATAATATTAGGTCTTGTGCTTAGTGTAGGAATAGCGTTTGTATTTTCTGCTGGGATAGGAACAGGTAGTGTTCCACCAAGCAACAACGTTCCAGGGCCTATAAATACTGGAACTTTAGATCAGATTAAAAATGGTGGACTGTCAGTAAATGCTTTCTTGGTTGCAGGTGATTCATTTTTTAATGGTTTAGTTACTCTTGGTAATTTTATAGGAGGTGGGAATAAACCACTTTGCGTAGATAATAGTGGAAATATCACTACTGTTTGTCCTGAAGCGGTTCCTGTTGTAAATCCTCCTGTTGTTGCATTACCAACAGTAACAACTTCATTAGTTTCAGCAATAACTCAAACTACTGCCACTAGTGGTGGAAACGTAACTTCAGATGGCGGAGCAATTGTAACAGTATCTGGTATCGTGTGGAATACTTCAGTTGATCCTTCAACAAGTAATAATATTGGTAAAACAACAGATGGATGGGCTATTGGTGGTCCTTGGTCAAGTAATTTGACTGGATTATCAGCTGGCACTATTTATTTTGTTCGTGCTTATGCGACAAATAGTGTAGGTACAAGTTATGGTGGAAATATTCAATTTACAACAACCGCAGGTTCTTCTACTCCTACATTGCCAACTGTTGAAACAGTTATACTAGCACAAACTACAATAAACACTTATATGACAGATCCTTATCCAATTTTTGGTGTTGCTAATATAACTAACACTGGTGGAGCACCTGTAACACATTATGGTCTTGTACACAGAGGGGGTACAACAGCATTTCCTTGTAGTATGACTGTTAATACGCCTATTACGCTGAATCAAACGAACGGTTATGGTGGTGTTACTGGTGGTACTGCTGGTTCTAGTGATACAAATTGGCCTATTAATCAGAATATTAGTTCGCCTACTGTTATTAATTCACCTAGGGTAGTAATAGGAAGAATAGGGGCATCTGATGGTAATCCTAATAATGGTAGTGGTAATAGTACTAGCGGTGTTTGTGTTCGCGCTTATGCCACAAACAGTGTAGGGACAGCTTATGGTAATCTTCTTTATTTTAATTAATAAGTAAGGTTTTGTTTTATTAAAAAATAAAAAATATGAAGCAAAAAATCCCCATTTGGGGATTTTTTGATATAATGGTTTTATGTCTAAAAAAATAATTATCGGAAATTGGAAAATGAATCCTTCATCTTTAAGACAAGCTGAGGATCTTTTTAAATCTATTCAAAAAACTATATCCTATAATCTAAAAATTGATGTTGTAATTTGTCCGCCATATGTTTATTTAGAAAGATTAAAAAAACTTTCTAAAAAGGTAGCATTAGGAGCTCAAAATGTTTCTTGGCAAGAGAAAGGTGCATTTACAGGAGAAATTTCTGCAGAAATGTTAAAAGATATTGGAGTAAAATATGTTATTTTAGGCCATTCTGAGAGACGCGTAATGGATGAAAATAATATTGATATAAATAAAAAAACAAAAATGGCATTTTCTTTTAATCTTATACCCATACTTTGCATTGGAGAAAAAGAAAGAGACGAGAATCACGAATATTTAAATTTTATTAAAAAACAAATAGAAGAATGTTTGGCGGGAGTAATAAAAAATTCTATTTCAAAAATAATTATTGCGTACGAGCCTGTCTGGGCAATAGGGAAAGGAGCAATTAGACAAGCAAGTCCCGAAGAATTTCGTGAGATGAGAATTTTTATTAAAAAAGTTTTAAGTGATAAATTTGGAGCGAAAATTGTTGAGAAAGTAAAAATAATTTATGGTGGTTCAGTTCATAAAGAAAATGCGGTTGAGTTTTTGAAAGAAAATGCTGATGGTTTTCTTGTTGGAAGAGATAGTTTGGATTCAAAAAAATTTACAGAAATTATAAAGATATGCGAAGCATAAAAACAATAAAAAATATAAAAGGAAAAACAGCGCTTGTTCGTGTGGATTTTAATGTACCCATTAAGGATGGAAAAGTGGAAGATGATTTTAGAATTAGAAAAGCATTACCAACGATAAATTTTTTAATAAAAAAAGGCGCGCAAATTATTTTAATAACTCATTTAGGGAAAGATGGCACAGCAAGTTTAGAGCCTGTTATTAAACATTTCTTTAAAATTTCTAAATTATCAAAGTCTAAAGTTGAATTTTTTGAAAATGTAAGAAAATTTTCAGGGGAAATGGATAATAATGTTCATTTTGAGAGAAATCTTTCAAGATTAGGGGATTTTTATGTGAATGAGGCTTTCTCTGTTTCTCACCGCGCGCATACGTCTATAGTTGGCATACCAAAACATTTACCAAGTTATGCAGGTTTTCAAATGGAAGAAGAAATAAAAAATCTTTTAAAAGCTATTAAAAATCCCAAACATCCTTTTCTTTTTATTTTAGGAGGAGCAAAGTTTTCAACTAAAATGCCTTTGATTAAAAAATATTTAAAGCTCGCAGATTATGTTTTTATAGGTGGGGCGTTGCTTGATGATTTTCTGAAAGCTGAAGGTTTTGAAGTAGGGAAGTCTCTAGTTGATGATTCAAAAGGGATAAAAGAAATTTTAAAAAACAAAAAATTAATTCTACCCACAGATGTGGTTGTGAAAAGTGGGGATAAATTAATAAATAAAAAATCAAATGAAGTTAAAAAAGATGAAATTATTTTAGATGTCGGCACAGAATCTGTGAAATTATTGGAGCCTTTGATTAAAAAATCAAAACTTATTCTTTGGAACGGGCCACTTGGTAAATATGAAACAAAAGGAGGAGATAAAGCTACAAAAGAAATTTTAAAAACAGTTATTAAATCAAAAGCTCAAGTTATTATCGGTGGAGGTGATCTTGTAGAAGTTTTGTCTACTCTAAAAGCTAAAAGCTATAAGCTAAAACCTAACATGTTTGTTTCTACAGGAGGTGGTGCAACGTTAGATTTTCTTGCCAATGGTACACTTCCAGGAATTAAAGCGCTTGGATAATTCTTTTAACTAATTCAGTTGGTTCTCCTTCTTGGTATTTTTTTCTTGGAAATTTAGGGAGATTGTCGTCAAAATATCTTGGGATTAAATGAATATGAAAATGTGGAACTTCCTCACCGTTTACACTAACTTGTACATAATCACATTTCATACTTATTTTCATTGCAATCATTATTTTTTTTGTAAGTTTAAAAATTTCAGAAATTGTTTTATCGTCTGAGTCTTGCATCCAAATAATATGTTTTTTAGGAATTACTAAAAGATGTCCATGAGAAACTGGTTGTATATCCAAAAAAACTAGAAAATCTTTATCTTCATAAATTTTATCGCAAGGGATTTCTCCTTTTGTTATTTTGCAAAAAATACAGTTTTCCATTATTTAAATATATCAAATTTTAGGAATAAAAAAAGCGCCACCCTCCTTGGTAGCGCATAAACGTTTAATTTTTTTACTTAAGCAACTTCGAATCTTTTGGGATTTCAAAGGAATATTTTCTTTTGTTTCTTTTTTCGAAAACTTTTCCTCTGGAATCTTTTTTATTCCCAACAAATTTGTGACCAATGAAACTTAATTTTCCGTCATTTTCACCCATAAATCTTCCAGTAAGGAATTTTCTTTTTTCATTGTCTTTACTTTTCCAGGTTTTCCTAATAGGAGAACTTTTTACTTCAATAATTTTTTTAAAAGAGTAAAGTTTTCCTTTAACAGGAGATTCATCACTGCCCCATACTACAGGAGCATCATCGATTTTTGTACTCATGTTGCTTAGTTTTAAAGATTTAAAAAACAAGATAATTATCTAATAATTAGTTTACATAAAAAAAATTAAATGTCAAAGATTTTATAAATTTTTATTATGTTATAATTTTTGGATGAAAAATTTTTCAGAGCTTCTTCAAACATTGCTTCAAAAAAGGGGAATCATAAACATTGAAGACGCAGATATATTTTTAAATCCAAATTATGAAAAAGATTTCAAGGATCCTTTTTTGATGCACGATATGGAGAAAGCTTGTGTGAGACTTTTTGAAGCGATAGATACAAATGAAAAAATAATTATTTATGCGGATTATGATTGTGATGGCATTCCAGGGGCAGTTATTTTGCAGAATTTATTTAAAAAAATTAATTTTAAAAATTATGAAGTTTACATTCCTCAGAGAAATTCCGAAGGGTATGGACTCAATCTTGAAGCTATAAAAATTTTTGCTGATAAGAGAGTGAAACTTTTAATCACAGTCGATCTTGGCATCACTGCAATTGCTGAAGTAGCTCAAGCTGAAGTGGATGGTATTGATGTAATAATTACAGATCATCATTTACCACAAGAAACACTACCTCGAGCTTATGCAATTTTGAATCCTAAGGTGGATAATTATCCAGAAAAGATGCTCTGTGGTGCTGGAGTTGTTTTTAAATTTGTTCAAGGTTTTATAAAAAAATATGGAGAATATTTTAAAATAAATTCTGGTTGGGAAAAGTGGCTTCTTGATATGGCTGGCATTGCTACACTTTCTGATATGGTTCCACTTACGGGAGAGAATAGAGCGTTCGCATATTTTGGAATGAAAGTTTTAAGAAAAACTCCACGTTTAGGTTTGCAAAAACTTTTTGCAAAAATGAATATAGATCAGAAACATCTTACAGAAGATGATATTAGTTTTATGGTCGTGCCGAAATTAAATGCAGCTTCTCGTATGGACGACCCTATGAGAGCTTATGAAATACTTTCTACAGATGATGTGGCAGAGGCAGGAGCTTTAGCGAACCATTTATCAAAAATAAATGACGATAGGAAATTAATTGTCGCAGGAATAATGCGTGAAGTAAATAAAAAATTTGAGAAAAGAGAATTGAAAGATGTGATAGTGGTAGGTAATCCTCTTTGGAAAGTCGGAGTGCTTGGTATTGTAGCTGGAAAAATTTCTGATGAATATGAAAAGCCAGTTTTTGTGTGGGGTAAAGATGAGAATGATTGCATTAAAGGATCTTGCAGGTCAGATGGTTCTGTTTCAGTTGTTGAGCTTATGACAAGCATATCAGATTCATTTTTAGAATTCGGCGGGCATGAGCTTGCCGGGGGTTTCACTGTTTCTAATGAGAAGATTCATTTCTTAGAAGATGAACTATCTGTCTCTTTTAATAAGATTAAAAAAATAAAAACGATAGATGATATTTCTTATGATGTTAAATCAGATTTGAGTATCGTTAATATGAAAAATTATAAAGAAATAGAAAAACTTGCTCCGTTTGGAATAGGGAACATTAAACCTTCTTTTCTTTTTGAAAATGTGAAAATAGATAAGATAAAAAAGTTTGGGAAGAATGGTTCTGGGGAGCATTTAGAAATATCTTTTTCTGATTCTCGAGGTAGCGCTAAAGCTATTTCTTTTTTCTCAACTGTTAATTCTTTTAAGAATAAATTAAGTGAAGGTTTGGGAGTTAATTTATTAGCAAACTTTGATCTTTCAAGATTTCGAGGAAAAGAAGAGCTTCGTTTGAGAATTATTGATATACTTTAAGTACTTGTCCCGTTAGAAATTCAACTTACGGGAGTAAAGATAAAATTATTAATATTTAAAATTTCTAATGGGATGAATGAAGATAAAATTATAATTTATTCAGATGGAGCAGCGAGAGGTAACCCAGGCCTTGCAGGTTGGGGATCTGTTTTTATTTTAGGTAAAAAAGTTTTTGAAATTGGCGGAAGAGAAAAACATGCTACAAACAATCAGATGGAACTTACAGCAGCGATTGAAGCCTTAAAATATTTAAAGAGACATTCGCATATTGCACAAGGTAAAAAAATAGAATTTTTTTGTGATTCAAAATATGTGATTTTAGGAATTACAGAATGGATACAAAATTGGATGAAAAACAATTGGCGCAACGCTGCCAAAAAACCAGTGCTCAATCGTAATCTTTGGGAAGAACTTTATTTTCTTAATAAAGAATTTAATCCCAAATGGAATTATGTAGAGGGTCATAGTGGTGATAAATATAATGATCGAGCGGATCTTATTGCTACAAGTTTTGCAGATGACGAACCTGTGGAACTTTTTTAAAAATATATTTTTTAAATTTTTATAATAAAAAAATGCGAGACAAAATTTTTTATTTATCTTGTTTTGGGTTTGAAATAGGCGTGTTAATCAGTTCATTCTTTTTTGTAAATTTATATTTAATTACGTTAATCAGTATTGTCTTCTTAGGTTTGTTTTTATTTTTTTTATTTGTCTCAAAATTAAAATGGTGTATACTTTTTTGTATTTTTATTTTAACTATATCATTAGGAATTTTTAGGTTTCATAATGCAGATAAACCAGCTCCTTATGTTTTTGAATCTATAGTTGGAGAGAAAGTTAATTTTAGTGGATTGATAATTGATGAAGTGGATGAAAGAGAAAACAATCAGAAATTAACAGTCGAAGTTTTGTCTCCTCAAGGTCTTGACTTGGACTCTTTAAAGGCAAAGCCTTTTCCCGCAAAAACAAAAATTCTTTTAACTGCAGATTTTGAACAAGAATTTAAATACGGGGATACCATAAATTTTTTTGGAAAACTTGAAAAACCTGAGAATTTTTACACAAACACTGGCAAACTTTTTGATTACATTAATTATTTACATAAAGATGGGATTTTTTATTTAATAAAAAATCCAACTACGGAAATTATATCTCGTGGTGGTGGAAGTTTTGTAAAAAGAAAACTGTTTTCTTTTAAAGATAAATTTTTAGATAAAATAAATTTTGTTATACCAGAGCCAGAATCTTTGCTTATGGGTGGACTTATTTTAGGTGAACGATCTTCTTTTGACGAATCAATGCGTCAGGCTTTTGTAGATACTGGAACGATACACATTATAGCTTTGTCTGGTTACAATGTGACAATTGTCGCAGAGTGGATTATGAAAATATTTTCTTTTTTTCCTCGTAATATTTCTTTTAGTTTTGGTATTTTTGGTATTTTACTTTTTGTTGTGATGGCTGGTGGCGCTTCTACTGCTGTGCGAGCAGGAGTAATGGCAACCTTAGCGCTTATTGCGCGCGCGACAGGGAGGGATTATGATGTCGCGCGCGCACTTGTGTTTGCTGGTGTAATAATGACGATTCTCAATCCTTTTGTTTTAGCTTTTGATGTGTCTTTTCAACTTTCTTTTATTGCTACGATTGCTGTGATATTTTTTGCCCCTAAAATGGAAAAATATTTTATGTGGATTACAAAAAGATTTGGTTTACGCGATGTTGTGTGTATAACTTTTTCTGCTTATCTTTTTGTTTTGCCTTTTATACTTTATAAAATGGGAAATTTGTCTATCGTTGCACTGCCAGCAAATATTTTAATTCTTCCATTTATTCCTATTACTATGATTTTTGGTTTTATTACAGGTTTTATAGGACTCATTTGGTCAGTATTTTCAATTCCTTTTGGTTTTGTTTCTTATTTATTTTTACATTATGAATTATCTATAATTTCCTTTTTCTCACATTTGTCATTTGCGTCTTTTGCAATTCCAAATTTTCCGTTATTAATTACATTAATAGTTTACACTTATTTTATTTACAGACTTTTTGGAAAAAATATTAAAAAGTTTTTTAACTAAAAATCAAAATATAAAACTTTTCTGGCGGACAAGACGAAGCCAGTGCCCGCAGGCGAAAAGTTTTATATTTTGATTTTTTATATAAGTGTTTAGATGTTAATATTATCTTATGTTTCAGAATTTTAAAAAATATATTTTAGCAAAACTTTTAGTAATTTTTTTTATTGCAACTGTTTTTATTTTTTATATCAGTTGGCAAAACTCGCACAGAGGATTCACTTTTGCAATGCTTGATGTGGGGCAAGGAGATGCTCTTTTTATAGAGTCTCCGACTGGGATGCAAATATTGTTTGACAGTGGTCCAAATGGAAAAGTTCTAAGCAAACTTTCAGAGGTTATGCCTTTTTATGACAAAAGCATAGATGCGATAATTATTTCACATCCCGATCAAGATCATATAGGTGGATTTTTAGATGTTTTAAAAAATTATAAAGTTGGAAAAGTATTTGAATCTGGAACATATAGTGATTCAAAAACTTATCAAAAAATAGAAGAAGAAATTAAAAATCAAAACATACCAAATATTGTAGTGAAAAAAGATATGAAGTTAGATTTTGGCGGTGGAGTTTTTTTAAATATTTTGTTTCCTGACCGTGATGTGTCTAGTTGGGATACCAATGATGGATCAATTGTCGCGCGTCTAACTTATGGTAATACTTCTTTTATGCTCACAGGAGACGCAACGAAAAAAACAGAAGGAATAATTCTTTCAGAAAATTTACCAAAAGATTTACAAAGTACATTTTTGAAAGCTGGACATCATGGCTCTCACACTTCTTCGTCTTTAGAATTTGTAAAAACAGTTTTACCTAAATATTCTCTTATCTCTGTCGGAGAGAAAAATAAATACGGGCATCCGCATAAAGAAACTTTGGATATTTTTTCATCAATCGGCTCTGAAATTTTTCGCACGGATGAAAAAGGAACAATAGTGATAAAATCTGACGGCCAAAAAGAAATAATTTCATTTTCTAAATAATTTGACTTTTTGGTGTAAGTCTAGTATTATTGTATTAAATAAATACATTAAAAATAAAATAAAATGAAAAAATTAGTGGTGTTTTTTCTGTTTGCAATTCTAGGAATTGAAACAGTATTTGCGCAAAAAGGTATTAGTTTTGAAAACGGAGGAGATAAAGCTCTTGTTGAAATATATAAAGAACCAAATTTAGAGAAAATTCTTGAAAAAGCAAAAAAAGAAAATAAAATTGTTTTTATAGATTGCTACACCTCTTGGTGCGCCCCATGTAAACAAATGTCTAAAAATGTTTTCACCAATGATACAATTGGAGATTTCTTTAATTCACATTTTGTATGCATTAAAATGGATATGGAAAAAGGAGAAGGAAAAGTTTTTGCAAAGAAATATGAAATAGGATGTTATCCAACTTTTCTTTTTTTAGATGGTAATGGAAATGTAATTTACAGAATAAGTAGTTCTTATTCTGTTCAAGAATTTTTTGAAATAGGTAAAAAAGTACTTTTACAAGAAAAACCATATTACATTTTGGAAAATGAATACAAAAAGGATAGTCTTTCCCGTCAAGATTTTATTTCTTATATGAAATTACGTAAAACTTCGTGTCTAGAAGTTGATTCGGAGGTTCAAAAATACTTCACTATTTTTAGTTCTGACAGTGAGAATGCTAGATTAGATTGGTCCGTTATACGGGACTTCGGTTTAGATATCAATTCACCCACTTTTAAGTTTTTAGTTTCAAATAAAGAAATCTTCTATCAGGTTTACACTAAAGATTCTGTGAATAACGTAATTGAAAATTTATACAAAAATGAATTTGATAAATGTTTTTATCCAAAATTTGACAGCTTAAATTATTTAAGTTTGAAAGCGGAATTACTTAGTTCAGATTTTGTTTTTTCTCAAAAACTTATCACAACAACAGACTTAAATTTTTTTTCAATTACAAAAGATTGGAAAAAATATGCTAACGTAACAGTTACTTATGTTGATAATTATCTTAAAAAAGATGATTATTTAACATTAAATGAATTAGCTTGGGTATTTTATAAACACATAGATGCCGTTATTTATCTTGATATGGCAATTGACTGGGCAAAATGTTCAGTTGAATTGCATAAAGAGACATATAATATGGATACTTATGCATGTTTATTATTTAAAACAAAAAAATATGAAGAGGCGTTGAAAGTTGCTGAAGAAGCTGTTCAGTTTCAAAAAGAAGCTGGACAAAACCCACCTGACACTGAAAAATTGCTTAATGAAATAAAAAAAGCAATGAAATAATATTAAACACGCAAAACTAAGATTTTGCGTGTTTTTTTAATTTTCCACACAATATTGTGTTTTATTTTAAGGCATTATATAATATATGAGTCGTTTATTATTAAAATTTAACAGTTTTATTATTAGTTAATTAAAAAATTATGAAAAAATATATATTAATCATGTCGTTTATTTTTGTGTTTGTTTTAGGAGGAGTATTTATGCTTTCTTCTAAAAATGCAGAAGCTGTAGTTGATAATAATCCAACTGTATTAAAAGTAAGGTATATTACTTCATGGACTCCTTCTGCTGGTGAAGGTATTAATTATGATCTTCAGGTTTTTGAAGGAACTGATACATCTAAAGCTCCAGTTGTTTTTAAAGAAGGTTTAACAACAACATCTTTTGATTTAACTGAATCTTTGCTTTCAGGTAAAACATATAACTACAGAGTTAGAGCAAGAAATCCTTTTGGTTACAGCGGATGGAGCGCTTTGACTTTAGTAAAACCTATTTTTACAACAGATGTTGCAAAATCAACAATTGCAACTACCCTTTCTGCTTTTTCTGGTTATGATGTTGCTTCTGTAAAAGCTAAGTTTTTAAAATTTGATGCTGTAGCAAAAGCAAAAGCTGTAGCGCAAGTTGCAGTTTCAGCAGCTGACACAGCAAATAAAGCCCTTATTATTTCTGCTAAGGCAGTTATAGCAACCGACAAAGCTTTTAGTTTAAGTTCTACTGTTGCAAAAAAGACTGCTCTTAAAACAGCTTATACTGCTTATAAAGCAAAAGATTTAAAAGCTTATACTGCAGTTGAAAAAGCAAATATTGCGCTTAAGGCATTAGATAGAGCTATGGCAGTTTTAACTGGACAAACAAGTTCAGGAACGGGAACTGTCACTTTAAATTCTATGGCCAATACTATTACTATAGAAAATGGATTATCAGTTTTTCCTTTAATTAGCAGGAATTGTGGAGATCCAAGATTTTGTTTTACATCACCTTTAATTGATCCGATTTCATCATATTTAAGTGAGACAGCTAGAGAAGTGTTAAATTTAGAGTTGCCGATTGGAGAAGTTAAATCAGCAACAGATTGTGGGTGTGGACTTAACAAAAGTTGTTATACTTGTGAAAATGGTACTAGGGTTTGTGACGAAACAAAGTGTAAAGGTCCTTCCACTAAGGAAAAGCCTACATCCTAGATACTTAATAAGTAGTTAAGAACCATTCTTATTACTAAAAAGTTGAAGTTATAAAAAATTATTATTAACTAATTATAAAATTAAAAAAATTATGAAAAAATATATTATCGTTTCAATTATCGTCGCAGCGTTATTTATAGGAGGAAGTATTGGGATTACTAGAGCTTTAACAGCAACACAATCAAAATTTATAGCAAAAACACCTATTACATTAACAAATTCTTTTTTTGCTAAAAATCTGGCTGATACATTAATAGCAAGGGGAGCTTCAACCTTACCAAGTGTAACTTTAGTTGGGATCATTAGTGATGCTATAAAAAATATTAGTGATTTTACAGGAAAAACAATTACTCCCGTTATAGGACAACAACCAACAGGTAGTGGAAGTGGACAAGTATATAAAAACTTTTTGTTTACTATGTATAATTTACAAGGCCAGGTGGTAGGTTGTATGTCTTGTGATTGTAATTATAATGCTGATGGTTTTGTTGATACTGGAAGTTGCACTGGTTGTTTTCAAAGTGGTGCTCCTGCGAGTGGAAGTTGTGCCCAGTCTTAGATAAATAAAGTTCTGTTACTTTTATTAATATTAAATAATTTTTATAAAAAAACCCAAGATTATTCTTGGGTTTTTTTAATAAGTTATTATTTTAATTTCTACTTTGTATTTTTGTGCACCAAGGTAATCAATGTCTTTTATCCTTTCTCTTCCAATCCCATTTTTAATAAGATAGTGGGTAATATTTTTAGCAATTCTACTGGAGGTTTCTATATTATAATGGTATTCATCATATGGTTCATATGCCCAGATTTCTATTTTAATTTGATTCTTAGACATTAGTTCATGAAGTGCTTCCATTGAGATATGGGCTGACTCTTTATTATTAGTAGAATTTCCATAGAAATTATTTTTTCCACCGATAATATATTTGCCTCCTTCTTTTAGTTTTTGCAATACAACCTCCTTTTTTATTTTATAGCCTTTTTTTTGTAGTTCAGAATATTTAATTTCTTCAACTTTGAAAAAATAATTTTCTTTTAAAAAAACAACATAGTAATTATTATTTTTTTGAGAAGAAATTTTTATGTTATATTCCCCATTTAAATGATTAGAAATTGTCTTAATAATATTGTTGTTTTTTTTGTCTTTAAGTATTATTTCAGCGTTAATAGGAACATTATTTTCATCTTTAACTATTCCACTGATTTCTAAGGCTTGCTCTTGTGCTTTTGTCGCCATCCCTACACCTAGTGTAATGATAACTAAAATACATTTTATATTCATATTTTCAAAGATTTTTAAAGGTTAGTTTCTATTTTTATAATACTAAATTTACATCAAAAAGTCAAATTTTAGTATTTTTTTATTTTTTTGTGATAAAATACAAAAATGCGCGATAAACAAATTGAAAAACTTATTAAATTAGAAGATAAAAGGCAGAAGAGTGTTATTAACCTAATAGCATCTGAGAACTATGTTTCTAAGGATGTATTACAAGCACTCGGTTCTAATCTTACAAACAAATATGCAGAAGGTTATCCTGGGAGGAGATATTATGGTGGTAATACTATCATTGATAAGGTTGAAAATCTTTGTATAGAACGAGCTTTAAAACTTTTTAAATTAAAACCTGAAAATTGGCATGTGAATGTTCAGCTTCTCTCTGGTAGTCCTGCAAATTTTGCTTTGTATTCTGCTCTAGTTCCTGTTGGTGGAAAAATTATGGGAATGAAATTAACTTCGGGTGGGCATTTGACGCACGGGCATCCACTTTCAATGACAGGGAAACTTTGGAAACCAATTCAATTTGAAGTTGATGCAAAAACTGAAGTTATTGATTATGAAAAATTAAAACAAATGGCAATAGCAGAAAAACCAGATATTATTGTTTGTGGTTTTACGGCTTATCCAAGATTTGTAGATTTTAAAAAGTTTAGAGAGATTGCTGATGCGGTGGTTTACCCTGACGGCAGGAAGGGAGCAATATTGCATGTAGATATGTCTCATTTTGCGGGATTGGTCGCAGGAGGAGTTTATCCATCACCATTTCAATACGCAGATACTGTGATGACAACTACACACAAATCTCTTCGTGGACCAAGACAAGCTATTTTATTTATTAAAAAAGATGCTAGAGAGTTTGATAAAAAATTAGACAAGATGGTTATCCCAGGACTTTTTGGTGGACCGCATGAAAACAATATTGCAGGTGTCGCTATCGCTTTAAAAGAAGCAATGGCTCCAGCATTTAAAAAATACGCTAAACAAGTTATGAAAAATGCAAAAACACTAGCAAATGAATTACAAAAACTAGGTTGGCATATTATTTCTGGCGGAACTGATTCTCATTTAATATTGATGGACACATGGATGAATGGCGCTGGAGTTTCTGGAAAAGACGCAGAAAAAATGCTTGAGAAAGTAGGAATTATCGTTAATAAAAATACTATTCCTCAAGATTCTCGTGGAGTAATGGATCCTTCTGGTATTCGTCTTGGAACTTGCGCAGAAACAACAAGAGGTAAAAAAGAAAAAGATATGATAAAAATTGCACAGAAAATAGATAAGATTTTGAGAAGTAAATAAATATGATTGAAGAAATTAAAAAACCAAAAGTTGGAGTCGGAGTAATGATCTTTAAAGATGGAAAAGTTTTATTTAAAAAAAGAAAATCTTTTCTTGGAATGAGTGAGTATTCTTTCACTGGTGGACATTTAGATTATATGGAAAGTTTTGAAGAATGTGCACGTCGTGAAACACGCGAAGAAGCAGGAATTGAAATAAAGAACATTCGATTAAATTATCTTGCTAATATTAAAAAATATAAACCAAAACATTATATAGATATTGGTGTAATAGCTGATTGGGAGAGTGGTGAACCTCAAGTTTTAGAACCAGAAAAAAATGATAGTTGGGAATGGTATGAAATTGATAGTTTTCCAGAGCCACTTTTTTATCCATGCCAGTTGGCTTTAAAAAGTTACAAAACCGGAAAAATTAATTATTACGATAATTTATGAAAAAAGGACGATTTATTGTTATAGATGGCACGGATGGAAGTGGAAAAGCTACGCAAGTAGAGCTTTTGATAAAGCATTTAAAAAAGGACGGTAAAAAAGTTAAAGTAGTAGATTTCCCTGATTATTACCAAAATTTTTTTGGTAAATTTATTGGGCACTGTCTTTCCGAACAATATTATAAATTTATTCATGTGCATCCCAAAATAGCTTCTGTCTTATTTGCAGCAGATCGTTTTGAATCTAAAAATAAAATTGATAAATGGCTTAAAGAAGGAAATATCATTATTGCGAATAGATATGTAAGTTCAAATCAAATTCATCAAGGCGGAAAAATTAAAAATAAAAAAAAACGACAAGCTTTCATTGAATGGCTTAATGAAATGGAATACGGAGTCTTTAAAATTCCAAAGCCAGACACTGTTTTTTATTTAAGTTTGCCTATAAATATCGTTCTTAAACTTTTGAAACATCGTGATAGTAGTAAAATGAAAAGAGTTTATTTAAAAAAGAAGAAAGATGTTCATGAAAGTGATGTTGATTTTATGAAGAATTCAATAAATAGCGCGATATGGCTTGCGAATACTCAAAAAAATTGGATTAAAATAGATTGTTCAAAAAATGGAGAGATTTTATCTCGTTCAGAAATCCATGAAATGGTTTATGAGAAAGTTAAGAAGATTATATGAAAATAAAAATAAAAAAACTAAAAAAAGATGCGAAATTGCCTACTCATGGGCATCCAGGGGACGCAGGGATAGATTTTTATGCTGTTGAAACAGTTGTTTTTGTTCCTCATAAACAAAATAGAGTGCCAACTGGTATTTCTGTAGAAATTCCAGAAGATCATGTAGGTTTGATTTGGGACAAGTCTAGTATTTCTTTTAATAAGGGTTTGAAAGTTATGGGTGGAGTTATTGATTGTGGTTATAGAGGAGAAATATTTATGAGTCTTTTGAATACATCTGACGAAGAAGTTGTAATAGAAAAAGGGCACAAAATTGCTCAAATGATAATACAAAAATTTGAACATTGTGATATTGTGGAAGTTGAAGAACTTTCAGAAACTATTCGTGGTGATGGGCGAGAAGGCAGTACGGGACATAAATAATATGATAGAAGAAAAAATTAAAGATTTAATAAAAAATGCATTAAAAAGTCTCAATATAGAAGTTGAGGAAATTTTACTTGAACATCCAGCTGATTTGAAAATGGGTGATTATTCTACAAATGTTGCGATGTCTCTTGCAAAGAAGGAGAAAACAAATCCAAAAGAATTAGCAGAAAAGATTGTTATTGAAATCTCAAAAAATATTCCAAAAGAAATAGAAAAAATAGAAGTTAAAAATGGATTCATTAATTTTTATTTATCACATGAATTTTTTACTAAAAAAATAGAAGAAGTTTTGACTAATAAAAATTTTGGAGGTAATGATATTCTTTCTAATAAAAAAATAATGATTGAGTATACTCAACCAAATCCTTTCAAACCTTTTCATATAGGGCATTTAATGTCTAACTCTATCGGAGAATCACTTTCAAGACTTTTTGAGGCGAGTGGAGCGAAAGTTATAAGAGCAAATTATCAAGGTGATGTGGGTCCTCATGTGGCAAAAGCAATTTATCAAATTTTAAAAGATAAAAAAGATATTATAACTGTTACTACTTTAGATAATTCATCTACAAATGAAAAAGCAAAATATATCGGTGAATGTTATGCAAAAGGAAATGATGCGTATGAAAATGACGAAAATGCCAAAAAAGAAATAGATGAAATAAATAAAAAGATTTATGAAAAGTCTGATGAAGAAATAAATAAAGTTTATGATTGGGGACGAACCATTACATTAGAAGCATTTGAAGAAATATATAAAGAGCTTGGTACAAATTTTAATTATTATTTCTTTGAAAGTGAAATGGCTCCAATTGGAAAAAAAATAGTAAAAGAAAATCTAGATAAAGCCGAAGGTCCTGAGAGTAGCCGAAGGATTTTTGAAAAATCAGATGGTGCCATAGTTTTCCATGCTGAGAATTATGATCTGAAACTTCACACTCGAGTATTTATTAATTCTCAAGGTCTTCCAACATACGAAACAAAAGAATTAGGTTTGACTGAGACGAAGTTTAAAAAAGAAGATTTAGATATTTCTGTTGTGATAACAGCGCAAGAACAACAAGATTATATGAAAGTTGTGACAAAAGCGCTGGAGTTAATAGATCCACAAAATGCATCAAAAATGAAACACATTGTTCATGGAATGATGCGTCTTACTACTGGTAAAATGTCTTCTCGAAAAGGGAATGTAATAACAGGAGAATCTTTAATAGAAGATTCAAAAGCAGAAATTCTTAAAAAGATACAAGATAGAGATTTTACTGATGAAGAAAAAGAAATGGTTGCATCATGGGTGGGAGTATCAGCGCTTAAATATTCAATATTAAAACAATCAATCGGTGGAGATATTATTTATGATTTTGAAAAATCAATTTCTTTTGAAGGTGATTCTGGTCCATATTTGCAATACGCATACGCGCGCGCTAAATCAATTATAGAAAAAGCTAGTGGGGAAGAAATCGTTCCAAGTTTTATAGATATGCCGGAGGAAATTTCTGAAGTAGAAAAATTAATATATCGTTTTCCTGAAATAGTACAACATTCTGTGGAAGATTATGAACCGCATTACATTGCGAATTATTTGATAGAGCTTTCGCGCGCATATAATACATTTTATGGAAATACAAAAATAATAGATAAAGATGATGCAACTTCACCTTATAAAGTGGCAATCACAGAAGCATTTTCTGTAATAGTAAAAAATGGTTTAAATCTTCTTGGAATTCAAGCGCCAGAGAGGATGTAATTTCTTCTTTTAAAATGAAAGATTTTTTGCTAGTATAGAAAATATGTCTGAAAATGAAAATAAATTGGCAAAATCAGAATTGGCTCAAAAAGAAGAGCGTATTTTAAGTTTTTGGAAAGAAAATAAGATTTTTGAAAAATCTTTAGAAAAAGAAGCCCCTAAAGGAAATTATGTTTTTTATGATGGTCCACCATTTGCTACAGGAACTCCTCACTATGGTCATATATTAGGAAGTACAGCAAAAGATGTTATTGGACGTTATCAAACAATGCGTGGTTTTTGTGTTCCTCGTCGTTGGGGATGGGATTGTCATGGTTTGCCAATTGAAAATATTGTTGAAAAAGATTTAAATATTTCTGGGAAAAAAGCTATTGAAGAACTTGGCATAGATAAATTTGTTGAACATGCTCGCAGTAAAGTTTTGACATATGTTGGCGAATGGAGAAAGACAATTGATCGTATGGGTAGATGGGTAGATTTTGATAATTCATATAAAACTATGGATAACACTTTTATTGAAAGTGTTTGGTGGGCGCTTGGAGAATTAAATAAAAAAGAATTACTTTACGAGGGAGTGAGAGTTCTCGCATATTGTCCACGTTGTGAGACACCAATCGCTAATTCTGAAATTGCGATGGATAATAGTTATAAAGACATAACTGATATTTCTGTTTATGTAAAATTTAAATTAATTAGTGAAGAAAATACATATTTACTTGCATGGACTACAACTCCTTGGACATTACCTGGCAATACTGCAATTGCGATTAATAATGAAATTAATTATATATATGTTTCTCATACTCCAGAAACAGGTAAAGAAATTTTAATTCTTGCAAAAGACAGATTTGATTCATTGAAAGATAAATTTACAAATCCAGAAATTATAAAAGAAGTAAAAGGGAGTGAATTAGTAGGTATGTCTTATGAGCCAGTATTTAATTATTACAAAAATACTGATTTGCCAAATAAAGAAAATATTTGGAAAGTTTGGCACGCAGATTTTGTTACTTTAGATAAAGGGACAGGAATTGCGCACGAAGCGCCTGCTTTTGGTGAAGAAGATATGGGGCTTGCTAAGGAAAATAATATTCCATTTATTCGTCATGTTGAGCCAAATGGTGTATTTACAAAAGATGTCGCAGATTTTGCTGGGATAAAAGTTAAACCAAAAGAAGATGGTCAATCAACAGATATTTTAATAATTAAATATTTAGCAAAAAAAGGAAAGCTTTTTTCAAAAGAAAAAATAATTCACTCATATCCACATTGTTATCGTTGTGAAACACCTTTGCTTTATTATGCTCTACCTTCTTGGTTTGTGAATATACAAAAAGTTAAAAATGATTTATTAAAAAATGCTGAGTCTATAAATTGGATTCCGTCTCATTTAAAAGAAGGACGTTTTAAAAATATAATGGAAAGTGCTCCAGATTGGACTATTTCACGAAATCGTTTTTGGGCAAGCCCATTACCTATTTGGAAATCTGAATCTGGAAAAATAATGTTTGTGAATGGAATTGAAGATTTAAAATCAAAAGTTAAAAAATCTGGGAATAAATATTTTGCTTTTAGACACGGAGAAGCTGAAAATAATGTGAGTAAAGTTTATTTAGAAGATTTACATGGTAATGCTAATTTAACAGAGAAGGGGAAAGAACAAGTATTAGAAACTGCCAAAAATTTTAAAGAAAAAGTTGATATTATTATATCTTCTCCATTTAATAGGTCAAAACAGACTACAAAAATAATTTGTGAAGAGATTAATTTTCCATTTGAAAGTGTTATCTATGACAAAAGAATTGAAGAATGGAAAACTAGTTCTATTTTTGAAGGGCAAGATAAAGCAATTTTTGAAAAATATTATTGTGAAGATTATTTAGATAAATTAGAGGAAGTTTTACCTAATGCTGAAAGTTTCGCACAAGTTATTAAACGTGTTGGTGATTTTATTTATGATATAGAAAATAAATATTCCGGGAAAAATATTCTTATTGTAGGACATCAAGGGGCTACAAGAGCTTTAAGTTTTTTGGTTAAAGGTTTAGCTTTTAATGATTTATCTAATAAAAATGATTTACTTATCTCTTTAAAAAATGCAGAAGTTAGAGAGTTTGATTTTGTTCCGCTTCCTCATAATCATAATTATGAATTGGATTTACATAGACCATATATAGATTCAATTGTTCTTGTTGATGAAAAAGGCGAAGAATATAAAAGAATACCAGAAGTTGTAGATTGTTGGTTTGAATCTGGGTCAATGCCTTTTGCTCAAGATCATTACCCATTTGAAAATTTAGATTGGAAGGAGAAAAATTTCCCAGCTGGTTTTGTAGCAGAATATATTGCTCAAACAAGAACTTGGTTTTATTATACTCACGCTATATCTTCAATTTTATTTAACGAAGCTCCATTTAAAAATGTGGTTACAACAGGAACTATTTTGGCGGAAGATGGACAGAAAATGTCAAAGTCAAAAAATAATTTTCCAGATCCTTGGATTTTGTTTGATAAATATGGAGTGGATGCGCTTCGTTTTTATTTAATGTTTTGTCCTGTGATGAAAGGGGAGGATATTAATTTTTCAGAAAAATCTGTTCAAGATATTTCAAATAAAATAATAAATAGATTTAATAATGTTATATCTTTTTATGAATTATATAGAGATGTAGAAGTAGAAGATATAAAGGCTAGAGTAGAAAGTAAAAATATTTTAGATCAGTGGATATTGGCTCGTTTAGATGAGCTTATTGCTCAATCAACAGATGGAATGGAAAAATATGATATGGCACAAGCTACAAAGCCATTTGAATTATTTATTGAAGATTTATCTACTTGGTATTTACGTCGTTCTAGAGATAGGTTAAAAGATAACAATAAAGAAGCAAAGAAAGTTTTGTATTTTGTTATTAAAACTCTTGCAGTTTTGATGGCACCATTTACTCCTTTTATATCAGAAGATATATGGCAGAAATTTAAAAAGGAAGGTGATTTAGAAAGTATTCATTTGAGTAATTGGCCAGAATCTAATGAGATAAATTATGAAGTAATAGAAAATATGGAGCAAACTAGAAAAGTAGTTTCATTAGGGCTTGAAGCTCGTCAGAAAGCTGGATTGAAAGTGAGACAACCATTAAGTAAATTACGAATTAAAAATTACGAATTAGGAATTGAATACACAGAACTAATTAAGGACGAGTTAAATGTTAAAGAAATAGAAGAAGATAAAAATATTGAAACTGAAGTTGTTTTAGATGTAGAAATTACTCCAGAGTTAAAAATAGAAGGAGATTATCGTGAACTTATCCGTGCTATTCAAGATATGCGTAAGAAAGCTCTATTAACGCCAAGTGATGTTATTTCTTTAATTATTGAAGCAAACGATGAAGCTAAAAAATTAATTCAAAAATTTGAAACTGAAATAAAGAAAATTGTTCTTGCTTCAGAAATAGAATTCAAAAATAATAATGGACAAGAAATTAAAATAGACGAACTTGTATTTAAAATAGAAATAATAAAATAAAATTAACCTTGAGATAAAAAACCTTAGAAAAAGGCAATCCTATTGCAACTATTGATGATTCTAGGGATTTATTGCAAACAATTCAGAGTGTGTTAAAATAACATTATGTTAGAATTTTTTCCACAACACAAAGAAGAAGAAGAAAGACTCAAAAAAGGAGACCCAAAGGGAGATAAAAAAGGGCGTTCTTTTAGGGGTAAGCCATTTATACCAGCCAATGAAATACCAGATCCAGAATCCTATCAAAATATAGAGGAAAGAATTGATTCTAAACCAGAAGAAATAAGGAGTGAAATTTTTATACCTAAGGATACAACAAAAGAAGAATTTCTTTCTGGCTTGAAAGATGAATATCTTTTTGAGAAAAGTGGGCAAATAAGAAAAATTCTTGAAAATCAAATTAAAAAACTTGAAGAAGAAATAAAAGAGGAAGAAAATCAAGAAAAATTAAGTAATGAAAAAATGTCTAAAGAGGTTAAGTTTTTTAGGCGTGGTGACGTTGCTCATGTGGGTCCCGATGTTGAGGAAGTAAAGAATAATAATTCAGAGATTAAGGTTGAAAAGATTTTTGATGGGGGAGATAATGAAAATGAAAAAATAAAATTTAAACACGGAAAAAAATTTTTACAGAAGGTTGGAGGAACTTATCCAAGATTTTTATCAGCGAGTAAAAATTTTATATCTAATACGCCATTTTTGCGTAAAAAGTTAAAAAAAGAAAGTAAAGATAATTTAAAAACAATGCCAGCCTCAAAAAAAGAAAGAAGTGAGCGTGGTGAAATTAAAAAAGTTTTACATGATCCAAAAAATTGGGAAGAAGCTGGTAAAAAATCTGATCCAATGGATTCTATTGAGTAATAATAAAAAATTATAATAATGCAAAAGTTTTCTATAAAAAATAGAAAAGATTTAAATATAATAGGAAATATTTTAATTCCTAAAAACTCAAAAGGTTTGTCTTTTGTAATGCATGGATTAGGTGGATATAAAGAAGAACTTCATATAACTTTAATTGCTAACACTCTTTTTGAAAACAATTATGTTGTTATAAACTTTGATGGAACAAACTCAAGAGGAGAAAGTGGTGGAAAATACGAAGACGCAACAATGGAAAAACACTATGAAGATTTAGTTGATGTTATCAATTGGGCAAAAACACAAACTTGGTATAAAGAACCTTTTATTTTAGCTGGTCATAGCATGGGTGGGTATGCTGTTGCAAGATATGCAGAAGAATTTCCCCTAGAAGTCAAAGGTGTATTTCCATTTGGTGCTGTTTTTTCTGGGAAAGACTGTTTTGAAACATATAAAAAACTAAGAACCGAAGAACTTAATGATTGGAAAGAAAAAGGTTGGACATATAGGACAAGTAAATCAAAGCCAGAATTTGAAATGAAACTCCCATGGTCTCATATGGAAGAAAGATTGAAGCATGATTTAAAACCAAGGGCAGATAAAATTACTATGCCAATATTATTGGTTGCGGGAGAAAATGATACAAGCTGTCCATCAAGTGATCAAAAGAAATTCTATGATTTACTTCCAGAAAATACTACAAAAGAATTTCATATTGTAAAAGGAGTTGGTCATGTATTTCGCGAACCTCAACATTTAAATGAATTAAAAGAAATTTTTGATAATTGGTTAAAAAATTTAAATTAAAATTATGAAAATAAAAAAATTAGGGCATTGTTGTTTAGTAATAGAAGAAAATAGTAAAAGAATAATGATTGATCCAGGTAAATATACTACCACTTTTCAAAATGAAGAAAAAAATATTGATTATATTTTTATAACTCATGAACATTCAGATCATATTCATGTTGATTCTTTAAAAGTTATATTAAAAAATAATCCAAATGTTGAAATAATTACAAATGTTTCTGTCGGTAAAATACTAGATAAGGAAGAAATTAAATATTTTTTAATAGAAGAAGGGCAAGAAAAAATTATTGGAGGTGATATTTTAATTTGTGGTGTTGGAAAATTACATAAAGGAGTTTACGAAGGTATTCCAAGAGTAGAGAATATTGGTTTTACGATAAATGATAAATTTTTCTATCCAGGAGATGCTTTAGAGAATCCTAAGAAGCAAATAGAGATTGTTGCTTTTCCTGTTGTTGGTAGTTGGTTAAAATTGAGCGGAGCAATTGATTGGTTAAAAGAATTAAAACCAAAAATTGCATTTCCTGTTCATGATGGGATTATAAACGAATATGGTAAAAATGCTTTTTTAAAAAATAGTGAAAAAATTCTTTCCAATACTAATATTGAGTTTAAAGTTTTGGAAGAAAATAAAGAAGAATTTTTTTAATTATTACTAATAAGCTAAAAGCTAATAACTATAAGCTATTCCAAATGCACCACATTTATCACACAGAGGCTTTAATATTAGGAAGTAAAAGCTTTGGGGAAGCCGGTAAGTATTATTTTCTTTTTACTCGTGACTTAGGGATGATATATGCATCTGCGCAGGGAATAAGAAAAATATCTTCCAAACTTCGTTTTGTATTACAAGATTTTTCTTATGTAAAAATTGATCTTGTTCGTGGAAAAGATTTTTGGCGCATAACTAGCGCGTCTAAAACAAACGAACTTGAAAATATTTCTAAAAAAAGAGAAACACTAGAAGTTTTTGCTAATTTATCTCAACTACTAAAACGTTTATTAGTTGGAGAAGAATCAAATGGAATTTTATTTACTGATTTATTAAATGGTTTATTTGTTTTAGAAAAATCTGAAACTATAGAGGAAATTCGTAATATTGAAGCAATAGTTGTTTTACGAATGCTTAGTAATCTGGGATATATTGGTGGAAGTGAAGTTTTGAAGGAATTTATAAAATCTCCATTTGAAGAGAATTTAATATTTGAAGTAGGGAAAAGCCGTGGAAAGATTCTTTCCGAGATAAACAAGGCTTTAAGAGAAAGTCACTTGTAAATTGCCTGTCCCGTCAGAGATTTCTTAATCTCGTTCGGGATGATATAATTACAGGATGCCAATAGGTGATAGAGAAAAATTAAACAGACTTGAGGAATTGAAAAGTAAACTATTTAGTAGAAATTATAAAATGCCAGATCTAACCCATGGCGGATTTTCTCGCGGGCTAAAGAAAGATGTTCCAGATTCTTGGGCTACTAAAGAAGAAGAAAAAAAGCTTGAAGAAAAATTTTATATGAAAACATCTATGTTTAAGAAATTCTTTATTTTCTCAATAGTCTTTTTTGTTTTAGCTTTGGGTTTTGCGCTTTATATGTTTTTGGGAGGAGGCAATACTGTTTCAAATAATAATATTGATATTTCTATATTGGGAAATGCATTTACTGCAGGAGGAGAAGAATTGCCATTACAAATTGAAATAATAAATAAAAATAATTCTCCACTTGAACTAGCTGATCTTTTAGTAGAATATCCAAAAGGTTCATCTGTTGATTTGTCGCAAGATGCAGAACGTTTGCGTAGTTCATTAGGAACAATTCCAGCAGGTGGAGTACGAAATGAAAATGTGAAAGTTGTATTATTTGGAGAGCAAGGCAGTATAAAACCGTTAAAAATTTCTCTTGAATATAGAATACAAGGTTCTAATGCTATTTTCGTTAAAGAAAAACTGTACGAAGTAACAATAAGTTCTGCACCCATAAATCTTTTAGTTGATGCTCCGACAGAAGTAAGTCCAAATCAGGATTTGGTTTTAAATGTTAAATCTATTTTAAATGCTACAAAAGCTGCATCAAAAATACTTCTTAAACTTGATTATCCAGTTGGATTTGAATTTACATCTTCAAATCCAGCACCGTCTTTTGGCAATAATGTCTGGAATCTTGGAGATCTTGCCCCGGGGACAGAACGTGATATTTCTATTGTTGGCAAAATGGTTGATGTTTACGATGGTGAAGAAAAAACATTTCATGTATTTAGTGGATCACAAAGTGATTCTGATAAATCAGTGATTGGTGTAGTGTTTAATTCTTTAGGTCATACAGTTATGATAAAAAAACCTTTCATTGAAGCAAAGCTTTATGTGAATGGTGTTTATCAAAGAGAATATGCCACAGATACAAAAACTCCAATACAAGGTGAAATTCGTTGGGTAAATAATTTAGAAACAAAAATAAATGATTTGGAAATTCGCGCAAAAATTTTAGGTAATGCAGTAGATAGAAAAACAATTTCCGCGCAACAAGGATTTTATAATTCTTCAATAGACACAATAATTTGGGATAGAAATTCTTTAAGTCAATTTGAAGAAGTAAATCCTGGAGATTCTGGATCTGTTGGTTTCTCTGTATCTCCAGTTTCATTATTTTCAGGAAGCGGGGGAATGTTGTCTAATCCATCAGTAACCATAGAAGTTTCCATAGCTGGCAAACAACCACTTGAAGGTAATGCGGTAAAAGTATTAAATAATTCAGAATCAAAAATAATAAGAATTACTTCTGACGTTGGACTTGCCACAAAAGCACTTTATTATTCTGGACCTTTTACAAATACTGGGTCTATTCCACCAAAAGTAGAACAAGAAACTACTTATACTATTACGTGGTCTCTTTCTAATTCTGCAAATAATATTTCAAAAGCTAAAATAAATTCTACGCTTCCTTCATGGGTTAGATTTATGAATGCAATTTCTCCTTCTACTGAAGATTTAACATATAATGCTTCTACAAAAGAAATAGTTTGGAATATTGGGGCTATTCCAAAGGGTGTAGGGATAACAGGTGGAGAGAGAGAAGTTTCTTTCCAAATTGCTTTAACACCTTCACTTTCACAAGTTGGAACCGCTCCTGTGATAATAAATGATGCAGTTTTGACCGGACACGATGATTTTGCTAATGTAGATGTACGGGTAAATAAATCTTCTTTAAATACTCGTCTTTCGAATGATTCTCTTTTTTCAACTACTGGAGATAGAGTTATAAATTAAATTATATGTCAGAAAAAAATATAGAAAATGATTTGATGGAAAAAATAGTTTCTCTTTGCAAGAGAAGAGGTTTTATTTTTCTTGGTTCTGAAATTTATGGCGGGCTAGCTGGGACTTACGACTGGGGGCATTTTGGTTTAGCTCTAAAAAATAATATAAAAAATTCTTGGTGGAAAAAATTTGTAGATTCACGCCGTGATATGTATGGAATTGATTCTGCAATTTTAATGCGACAAGAAGTGTGGCAAAAGGCAGGACACGTAGAGAATTTTGCTGACCCTATGGTTGAGTGCGAAAAGTGCAAGAAAAGATTTCGCGCTGATCAAATAGAGGATAAAAATAAATGCGCTGATTGCGGTGGAAAATTAAGTGAAGCAAAACAATTCAATATGATGTTTGCGACGAAAGTCGGAGTGTCTGAAGATTCTTCGGCTATTTCATATCTTCGTCCAGAAACTGCACAAGGTATGTTTGTAAATTTTAAAAATACAGTAGATGCTTTTCATCCTAAACTTCCTTTCGGTTTGGCTCAAATCGGTAAAGCATTTCGTAATGAAATAACTCCAAGAGATTTTATTTTCCGTGTTCGTGAATTTGAGCAAATGGAAATAGAATATTTTGTGCGTGCTGAAGATTGGGAAAAATATTTTGAATATTGGAAAGATGAAATGGAAGAATGGATGGAAGAAGTAGGTATCGATATGAATAAAGTTCATGATATTGATATTGCAAAAGAAGATCTCGCGCATTATTCAAAAAGAACAACAGATTTTGAATTTGAATATCCTTTCGGGCAGAAAGAACTTTTTGGCCTTGCATACAGAACAGATTTTGATTTAACAACTCACAAGATTGATTTTATTGATGAAGAAAAAGGAGAAAAAATAGTTCCTCATGTTATAGAGCCATCATTTGGATTGGATCGTTCAGTATTAGCATTACTTCTTTCAGCTTATTGTGAAGAAGAAAAAGATGGGGAAGTGCGTTCATATCTTAAATTTAAACCTTCTATCGCGCCAGTTATTTGTGCGGTTTCACCTTTACTTAAAAATAAGCCTGAGCTTGTGGAATATGCTAATACAAAAGTTTTTGCTCTACTCAAAACAGAATTTGGACGTGTGATTTGGGATGATAATGGAAATATTGGAAAGCGTTATCGTAGACAAGATGAAATCGGTACACCATTTTGTATAGTAGTTGATTTTGATACTTTGGAAGATGATATTGTCACAGTTCGTGATCGTGATACTGGTAAGCAGGAAAGAATAAAAGTAGAAGAATTAAAGAATTATATTAAAGAGAAAATAAACTAAATGAAATTTACAAAAAAGGTTTTACATAATGGACTTCGAGTTATCACTGTACCAATGAAAGATAATCCTACTGCTACAGTTTTGGTGCTTGTGGAAGCAGGTTCTAAATACGAAACAAAAAAGATAAATGGTTTGTCTCATTTTCTCGAACATATGTGTTTTAAGGGCACAATTAAAAGACCTAAGGCAATTGATATTTCTAAGGAATTAGATGCAATAGGAAGCCAATATAACGCTTTTACAGCCCAAGAATATACAGGTTACTATGCGAAATCAGACGCAAAGCACTTCAAGCAGATTTTTGATATTGTTTCAGATATTTATTTGAATTCCACTTTTCCAGAAGCTGAAATGCAGAAAGAAAAAGGAGTGATTATTGAAGAAATAAATATGTATGAAGACTTACCAAATCGTCATGTGCAAGATTTGATGATGGAGCTTTTGTATGGCGATCAACCAGCAGGATGGAATATAGCAGGAGACAAAAAAAATATTTTAAATATGAAGCGTGATGATTTCGTTAGTTATAAAAAAATGCATTATCTTCCAGAAGCTACAGTGATAATAGTCGCAGGGCAGGTGACAGAAAAGGAAGTTTTAAAACAAGTTAAAAAAGTTTTTGGGAAAGTTTCTCGTGGTAAAAAATCTCCAAAAGTTAAAGTAAAAGAAAAACAAATAAAACCAGAAGTATTGTTGAAATTTAAAAAGACAGATCAAACACATTTTGTTTTAGCAAATCGCACTTATGATTTATTTAATAAGAAAAATGCAGAGCTTGTTGTGCTTGGTGGAATACTCGGTGGTGGGATGAGTTCAAGATTATTTCAAAAGCTTCGTGAAGAAATGGGAGTAGGTTATTATGTTCGTGCTTATGATGATGCTTATACTGATCATGGATTTTTTCAAGTATCTGCTGGTGTAGATAATAAAAGAATTTACGAAGTTATAGATGCGGTGTTAGAAGAATGTAAAAAACTTAAGAATGAAAAAGTAACTGAAGATGAATTAAATAAAGTTAAAGAATGTTTGATAGGCAATATGAAGCTCTCTCTTGAATCTAGTGATGATATTGCGAACTTTTATGGTGGACAAGAGTTATTAAAGAAAGAAATAAAAAATGCTGAAGAAAAAGCTAAAGAGATAAGGAAAGTGACAGCAGATCAAATACAGAAAGTGGCAAAAGATATTTTTAATGATAAAAAACTCAACCTTGCAATAATTGGACCTTTTAAAGATAAAACAAAATTCTCAAAGATATTAAAATTGTAGAACTGAGTATTTTTGTGTTATTATACTTTTATGAAGGAAAAAGATAATGTTTCATCTATTTCAATATCAAACGGGTCAATAATCCGCGTATTTTTAATCGTGCTTGGATTCTTTTTGATTTATGTTTTGCGAGATATGGTGCTCGTTATTCTTACTTCTATCGTGATAGCTTCTTTTGTTGAGTCCGCAATTCCTTATTTTAGAAAAATAAGAATGGGTAGAGTTATGGGGGTGGCAATTTTATACATTGTTTCAATTAGTGTATTAGCAGGATTATTTTATCTTTTTGCTCCTCTTTTAATAACAGAAATTTATAATTTTGCTGTATTTATTTCTTCTTATGCTCCGGGGGTTGATTTTTTGAATTATTTCCAAAATGATGTATTTTCTGGCGCTAAAGATATTGTTGCGAATTTATCTGGTAATTTTTCACTTGATACTTTGCTTTTAGCATCAAAAGCATTTATTTCAAATCTTTCAGGTGGATTCTTTACGACAGTATCAGTAGCATTCGGCAGTATTTTCAACTTTGTATTAATTATTATTATTTCTTTTTATCTTTCAATTCAAGAAAAGGGAATAGAGAATTTTTTGCGAATTATTTTGCCTATAAAACACGAAGATTATATTGTTAATTTATGGGAACGTTCAAGTAGAAAAATTGGTCTTTGGATGAAAGGTCAAATGCTTCTTGGTATTTTGGTTGGAGTTTTGATTTATCTAGTGCTTTCACTTTTAGGAATTCAATACGCGCTTCTTTTAGCTATAATTGCCGGAATAATGGAAATGGTGCCTTATGGTATTTTGATTGCTCTTGTGCCAGCAATTTCCTTTTCTTTTCTTTCAGGAGGAATGTCTAGCGCATTGATGGTTGGTGGAGCATATTTAATAATTCACCAATTTGAAGTTTTCTTATTTAATCCTCTTATTGTAAAGAGAGTCGTAGGGCTTTCTCCACTTGTGGTAATTTTGTCTGTTTTGATAGGTTTTGAGCTTGCTGGTTTCTGGGGAATAGTGCTCGCTATTCCAACTGCAGTGGTCCTTATGGAATTTTTGGGTGATATAGAAAAGGATAAGATTTTCAGTAAAATAAAAAATGAAAAATAGTTTTTATATTACAACGACTCTCCCGTATGTTAATTCAGATCCACATGTTGGATTTGCAATGGAATTTATTCGTGCTGACGTTATAGCTCGATTTAAAAAATTAAATGGTTATGAAGTATTTTTTAATACTGGTACTGATGAGCATGGTCAGAAACTTTTTGATTCTGCAAAAAAAGAAGGAAAGGAAGTTCAAGTCTATGTGGATGAATATGCAGAAAAATTTAGAGATTTGAAAAATGTTTTAGGAATTTCAGAAGATGTTCATTTTGTTCGTACCACAGATGAGCATCATATAAAGTCCGCGCAGGAATTTTGGAAAATTTGTAAAGAGAATGGATATATTTATAAAAAAACCTATCAGGCAAAATATTGTGTAGGTTGTGAGCTCAATAAGACTGATTCTGAATTAGTAGATGGCGAGTGTCCTATACATCCTGGACGAAAATTAGAATTGATTGATGAAGAGAATTATTTTTTTAAGTTTTCAGAATTTCAAAAACCACTTTTAGATTTTTATGTAAAGAATCCTAATTTTGTTGTGCCAGATTTTCGTTTTCACGAAATAAAAGCTTTTATTGGAGCTGGTCTTGATGATTTTTCAATTTCTCGTTTGAAATCAAAAATGTCATGGGGTGTACCCGTACCTGATGATGATAAACATGTTATGTATGTTTGGTTTGATGCGCTTGTTAATTATATTTCTACATTGGGATGGCCAGAGAACAAAGAACAATTTGAAAAGTTTTGGGTGAATGGAACTCCTGTTCAATATTGTGGCAAAGATAATCTACGCCAACAAACTGCAATGTGGCAAGCAATGCTTATGTCTGTAAAATTACCAAATACGCATCAAGTTATTGTAGATGGTTTTATAACAGGCGATGGGGGAATAAAAATGTCTAAATCTATTGGCAATGTGGTAAATCCAGTTGAAATAGTAAAAGAATATGGCACAGATGCATTAAGATATTTTTTACTTCGTGAAGTATCTAGCTTTGAAGATAGTCCCTTTACCATAGAGCGATTTAAAGAAGCTTATAATTCAGGACTTGCAAATGGGCTTGGTAATTTATCTTCACGGATTCTTACACTTTCGGAAAAACATTTGGATAAATGTCCAGAGATTCCTGAAAAATTAGATTTTACAGAATATTTTAAAATATATGAAGATTTTGATATTAAAAAAGTTATGGATTATATTTGGGATAAAATACAAAATCTTGATAAAAAAATTCAGGAAACTGAACCATTTAAGGTTATAAAAATTGATGAACAAAAAGGAAAAGAAATGATTAAAGAATTAGTTTTAGAATTATATACAATTGCACGAATGTTAAATCCTGTGATGCCAGAAACAAATGAAAAATTAAAAAAATTAATTAAAGAAAATAAAAAACCAGAACAACCTTTATTTTTAAGAAAAGAATAGAATTTGAATTTTCCCCTCCTTGTGGAGGAGGGGTGCCTAAAGGGCGGGGTGGTGATTTATTAAATTTAGAATTACCACCCCCAACCCCCTCCTTGAAAAGGAGGGGAGTTAAAATACAAAATACAATGAAAACCATTCATAATATAAAAAAATTATTTTATAGAAGAAAAGAATTAAGAAACAATAGTACTCCTCAAGAAATTTTATTGTGGTTGAAATTAAAAAATTCTCAGCTTGGTTTTAAATTTCGTCGTCAGCACAGCATAGGTGGATATATTGCTGATTTTTATTGTCCTTCTAAAAAATTAGTTATTGAAATTGATGGTTCACAGCATTTTAAAGAAGAAGCAAAAAAATATGATGATATAAGAAGTAATTATTTTGAAGGTCTTGATATAAAAGTTTTGCGTTTTACAAATGGCGAGATAAATACTAATATGAGTGGAGTGTTGTTAAAAATAATAACACAATTAAGTAAAAAATAAATTTATGTCAAAGTATGAAAATATTGTAGAAGTTGTTGGTTCACCAATAATTATAAATAAAATAAAGTTTGATATTGAAACTTTTGATTTTAATAAAAATAATAAATAATTTTTTATGTCAAAATATATTTACAAAAGTAAAAGTGTCGAATTTTCCCCTCCTTGTGGAGGAGGGGTGCCTAAAGGGCGGGGTGGTGATTTATTAAATTTAGAATTACCACCCCCAACCCCCTCCTTGAAAAGGAGGGGAGTTAAAATACAATGACTCCAAAATATATTGATATTCATACTCATGTAAATTTTAAAGCTTTTGAAGACGATAGAGATGCGGTTATTCGTCGCGCATTGGATAATGATACTTGGATGATAAATGTCGGGACGCAAGTTGATACTTCAAAAAGTGCAATAGAGTTGGCGTATAAATATTCTGAAGGAGTTTATGCAATTGTTGGACTTCATCCAATTCATACAGACGCTTCATTTCATGATAGCGAAGAGTTAGGAGAAGATGGAAAAGAATTCACTTCGCGTGGAGAAGAATTCAGTAAAGATGCTTACAGAGAACTTTTGAAAGATCCAAAAGTAGTTGCTATTGGTGAATGTGGTTTGGATTATTATCATTTGGATGAAGATAGTATAGAAAAGCAAAAAAAAGCATTTATAGAACAAGTGGAACTTGCGAATGAAGTTGGAAAGCCTTTAATGCTTCACGTTCGCAATAATCCTAAAAATAAAAATGTTGATGCTTATGCTGATACACTAGAAATTTTAAAAAAATATTCAAAAGTAAAAGGTGATATACATTTTTTTGCAGGAAGCAAACAAGATGCAAAAGATTTTCTTGATTTTGGTTTTACTCTTTCTTTTACCGGAGTAATAACTTTTACGCATGATTATGATGAAATAATTCGCGAGACACCACTTGATATGATTATGTCTGAGACGGATGCGCCTTATGTCGCTCCTGTGCCATATAGAGGAAAACGCAATGAACCTTCTTATGTGAAAGAAGTTGTTAAAAGAATTGCTGAAATTAAAAATTTAACTGAAGAGGAAGTAGCAGAAGCTATTATAAAAAATGCTAAGCGAGTTTTTGACATAAAGTAATAAAATTGCTAGTATATGTAAGTCTCATTTGAACCGGCACTGAATCCGGTTCACAAAGGTCCATAATGAGATTTTAATTATTAATTTAAAATTTATTCAAATGGAAGAAACAAATGAAGTAGAGTTAGACTCTCGTGTTTATGAGGTTGGGTATCTTTTGATTCCAACTTTATCTGAGGATGAAATACCAGCTATGTATGGTAATTTCAAAGAATTAGTTTCATCTTTTGGTGGCAAAATCATTTCAGATGATATTCCTAGGATGATTCCCCTTTCTTATCAGATGACGAAAGTATTAAAAAATATTAGACATAAGTTTGATTCAGCATATTTTGGCTGGGTTAAATTTTTTATGGATGCTGATAAGATTTTAGATCTTAAAAAGAAATTAGATCTTGATCAGAATGTAATAAGATTCTTAATGATAAAAACAGTAAAAGAGAATACTATTGCGACAAAAAGATTTGTAAGCAGAGATATGACTCATAAGAAACCTTTCCTTGCAAAAAAGGAAGGTGAAACTGAAGAAGTTCTACCAATTAATGAAAAAGAGATAGATAAAGAAATAGATGCTATGATCGAAGCGTAATTATTAAAATTAATTTTTAAAAAATATGTATCCCGTTAGAAGCCGCGGTCGCAGTGGAAAATGGGAAATAATATAATATTATCATTTTAATTTTGTAGGTTTGGTTTTATTGTAAAAAAGTAAGACCGCGACCTGCTTCTAACGGGATGTACTTAAATAAAGCAATAATAATAGGAAATCTTACTCGTGATCCAGAATTAAAATCTTTACCATCAGGAATAAAAGTTTGTTCATTCTCTGTGGCAACAAATCGTGTTTGGAAAGATAAAAATGGCGCAAGACAAGAAGCTGCAGATTATCACAATGTTGTAGTTTTCGGACGCCAAGCAGAAACAGTTGCTCAATATATGAAAAAGGGAAGTTCTATTTTAGTTGAAGGTAGAATGCAAACAAGAAGTTGGGATGATAAAGAAAGTGGACAGAAAAAGTATCGTACAGAAGTAATTGCAGACAGAACTCAATTTGGACCAAAGGGTGGTGCAAGTACATCTACTACACCAGGACAAGCACCAGCGAAAGAAGCATCAGGTGGGGAAGTGGATACTATCGAATATCCAGAAGAAGATATCAATCCTGAAGATATTCCTTTCTAAATAAATTACAAATTATCAATTACGAATTACGAATTAAAAATACAATGAAACAAGATTATTTTTCATCAAACAATATAAAACATATCGACTATAAGGATATTGAAATTCTAAAGAAATTCATAAATCCAAATGGAAAGATCATGAACCATAAAAGAACAGGCGTTACAGCAAAGAATCAACGTCAACTTTCTATGGCTATAAAACATGCTCGATTCTTAGGATTACTTCCTTTCGTAGCTAAATAGATATTAATCAAAAAATCCCCCAATTGGGGGATTTTTTGATTGTATTTTTATTAAATCTTAATTTTATTAGCTTTTATGATATAGTAAAATTATGGAAAAAAGAACTTTAGAAAAAATTGGCAAAGGCGGGAATAGTTTAGTTTTTGAGTCAAAGAAAGAAACACAAGATCAAGGATTAGTTTTAAAGTTTTATTCTCGTGAACTTTCAGAAATGATTGATGTTATTTTAGGGAAAAAAGATTTTGATAAATTATTAAAGGTTAAAAAACTTTTAAAAGAAAAAGATCCTATTGTTCTTGAAAAATTGGATGAAGTTAAAGATGATTTCTTAAAAAAAGAGATTATTGATTATTTTGATGGTGCTTCAAATTTAGATAAAATTATGAATTTAGTAGAACAATATTTATATAAAAATAAAAAAAATATCTTTGAAAAATATAATGAAAATATAAATAGAACTAGAAAAGATTATGATAATGTTTCAAATATTTTTGGGAAAGAAAATGTTTTAGGTATTAAGGTGTTAAAAATAAATAAAGAAAATATTAATAAAATTGATGAGAAAGATACTATTGAATTATTAAATAAAATTCGATCTTTATTGAAAAAAGATTTAATAAATAATGAAGACTTTAATAAAATAAAAGATTTTATTGCACAGAATGATATTGAAATACCGATAATAATTCAAGAAAAATTTATTTCAGATAATAAAAAAGATATTATTGAGTTTAATAGTTCTATTCCAATATATAATAAAAATTTTGAATCAATTTTACAAAAAGATCAATTAAAAAATAATTATAAAAATATAAAAAATGAATTAGAACGTTTTTTGTTTGAAAATAAATTATATGCATTAATAGACGTAAATAGTGAGATAAAAGAACTAGTTTCTGATTTTATAAAAAAGACAATAAAATATACAAAAGAAACTCATGAATATATAGATTTTTTTGGTCAGAATAATATATTATTTTATATAGAAAACGATGTTTATAAATATAAATTATTAGATCCTGTTATTCCTATGAATTTTTATTCTGAAAATAAAAATATAAAAAATATTAATTTTAAAGATTTTCTTGATAAAAATAAGCATGAGATTAGACATTTTTATGTTTATTTAAAAACTTTAAATATTTTTTCTAAAAAATTAGGGATAAAAGAAAAATTAAATCCAGAAGATCTTTTGGGAAATAAAATTAAAGGGGTAGAAAAAGAAGTTAATGAATTTTTAGAATAAATTTATTGTATTTAACATCAAAAAATCCCCCAATTGGGGGATTTTTTGATTTGTTTTTATTTAAACTCGTTCTACGTATTCTCCAGTTCCAGTGTTTACTCTTATTGAATCTCCTTCGTTTATAAACATTGGTGCGGTTAGGGTTGTCCCATTTTCTAAAGTAATAACTTTAACTCCTCCTTTTGATGTATCTCCACGAACTGCAGGAGGAGCTTCTTTAACTTTGAATTCCATTTTAATAGGTAATGTTAATCCAATGGTTTTTTCTTCTCCGTCATTGTCCCAAACAAGAGCTGTAACATTTTCGTTAGCTTTTAGGAATTTGGCTGTATTACCAAGCAGGGCAGAATCTAATTTAAATCTATTTTTAGGATCTTCAGGATCACAAAACCAATATTCTCCTTTGTTTTGATATAAGAATTTAACATCTTTTTTATCAATATCTGCTTCGTCTGCTTTGTCAGAAACGTGAAAAGTAGCAGGAAAAACTTTTCCAGAGATAAGTGAACGTAATTTCACTTGGTTTTGAGGTTTTCTTTGTTGAGTGCGGGCCACATGAGACTCCACAACTTCACAAGGTTCATCATCGTGTAATATTATTTTTTTCTCTCTTATTTCACTATATTCTAATGTTGCCATGTATTTTATCCTAGCAGAATTTATTTTAAAATCAAACGCAATTATCTCCTCCTTGATAAGGGGGAGTGCCCTTTAGGGCGAGGGGGTAATTTTATAATTACCACCCCCAGCCCCCTCCTTAATAAAGGAGGGGAGAAAATATTACGTCTCTTCAGCAAACTTCTTACGAATTTCTTTCAATATTTGGTCAGCTATTTTAGCGTTTTCTTTTAAGAATGTGCGAGTATTATCATATCCTACTCCTAACTTTACCTTCTCTTTTGATTCACCGGTTGGAGTATAGAAATAAGAATTTCCACTTTTTTCTACTATTTTGAATTTTTCTCCTAAAGCAATAATTTCTCCTTCTTTTGAAATTCCTTCGTTATAGATAATATCAAATTCTGTTTGTTTGAAAGGAGCAGCGACTTTATTTTTTACAACTTTTACGCGAGTTCGTGATCCGACAATATCTTCCCCTTTTTTAATTTGCGCAATTTTTCTTATATCAAGTCTTACTGAAGTATAGAATTTCAAAGCCTTTCCTCCTGGGGTAGTCTCTGGATTTCCAAACATTACTCCGATTTGCATTCTAATTTGGTTGATGAAGATAACCACAGTTTTTGAACGAGCTACGATTGCAGTAAGTTTTCTTAATGCTTGAGACATCAGTCTTGCTTGTTTACCAACATGATATGCTCCCATATCTCCTTCAATTTCATCTTTTGGAGTAAGAGCAGCTACAGAATCGACAACAATTACGTCAATTTTTCCTGAGCGAACTAAGCTTTCAACTATTTCAAGAGCTTGTTCTCCTGTGTCTGGTTGAGAAATTAAAAGATCATTTATTTTTACTCCAAGTTTTTTTGTATATTCTGGATCCATTGCATGTTCTGCGTCTATGTAAGCGCAAATTCCTCCTAGCTTTTGAGCTTCAGCAACTATATGAGACGCAAGAGTAGTTTTTCCTGATGATTCTGGTCCAAATATTTCAATGATTCTTCCGCGGGGGATACCACCGACACCAAGCGCCATATCAAGCCCAAGTGATCCCGTAGGAATGGCATTTATGTTTACTTTTGGAGTATCTCCCATTTTCATGATTGATCCTTCTCCAAATTTTGTTTGGATTGCTTTTAATGTATCCTCAAGACCTGAATTATTAACTTTATCTTCTTTTACTTTTTTCTTTTGCATAAAAATTCTTTTCTCTTAAATAATATTTTAAGCTTTTCTTTTTCTCGGGTCCTCGGCCTGGGTCCAGACCAGCTCGAAAAAGTAAATCTTAAAATATTATTTCGTATATTAACTTATAATTTTTTTCATCATTATTCCCAAATTTATCTTGGGCTTTTATACTAATTATATTATAACCCAAAAGAAGAGCAATTGTTTCATCAAAATTTCCTTGTTGGTTTACTGAAATTTCTCTATCGTTTAAAGTTAATTTTATTGCATTTTTTGCATTTCCTGTAATTTTAATAATACTATCTGTAACTTTTTGGTTATCAACTATATTTACATTTTTTATTTTTATACCAAATATAAGTTCTTGTGATCTGAAAAATGCATAAATAATAATAAAAATTAAAAAAAAAGAAAGCAGAATTATTTTTAATATTTTTTTTGCATTTTGTCTCATTTATGTATTTTTATTAAATCACATTATTGCCATTTTCATCATGTGTAATTTTTTCTAACACTTCTCTTGGCTTGGCTCCGTCTCCCGCGCTTATAACTCCGCGTTCTTCAAGCATATCCATAAGTCTTGCAGCGCGAGCATATCCTAATTTTAATTTTCTTTGCAAATATGAAGTTGACGCTTTTCCTGCTTCCATTACGCAATTTCTAGCTTCTTCATACATTTCATCATCATCGTTATTTTCATCACTTAAAGTGCTTTCAAAGATAGATTTATCAGCAGAGATAGAACCGCTAGATATTTGTATTTCTTCAGTTATTTCGTCTTTATACGCGTCAGCTAAATATTTAACAACTTTTTTTACTTCAGTTTCTGATATAAATGCTGATTGCAAGCGTTCTGGTTGAGCTTCGCCTGAAGAGTATAACATATCACCAGCTCCCAATAGTTTTTCTGCTCCACCAGTATCAAGTATGGTGCGTGAATCAATTTGAGAAGAAACTTTTAAAGCTACACGGGCTGGAATATTTGCTTTAATTAAACCAGTTATAACATTTACTTCTGGACGTTGAGTAGAAAGTATTAAGTGTATTCCAACTGCTCTAGACATTTGAGCTAATCTTACGATTGCTGATTCAAGTTCTCTAGGGTATGAACTCATTATGTCTGCTAATTCGTCTATTATTATCACAATATATGGCAAACGATCTGCATTTACTTCTTCCTCTTTACCATCACTATTAGTTTTAGTTTTTTTAATATTTTTATTAAATACATTATTATGATAAGACTCTATATCCCGCACAGATTCTGCTTCCAATATATCGTAACGACGATCCATTTCTTTTGCAGCCCATTTTAAAGCTAAGATGGTTTTTTTAGCGTCAGTTATAACAGGAGTTAATAAATGAGGAATTTTATTATAGAGTGTAAGTTCCACGCGTTTTGGATCTATTAATATTAATTTTAAATCATCTGGACCGTTTCTATATAATAGGGAAGTAATTATAGAGTGGATAGTAACTGACTTTCCAGATCCAGTGGTGCCTGCCACAAGACAATGAGGCATTTTTGCAAGATTGCCGAATGTTGCTTTTCCTGAAATTCCACGGCCAAGCGCAATAGTTAAAGGTTTTGGAGAATTTTGGAACTTATCGTCAGAAAGAAGTGTTGCAAGTCCGACGATTGATTTTGCTTTGTTTGGAATTTCAATACCAACTAAAGATTTTCCTGGGATTGGCGCTTCTATTCTTATTGGGTGCGCGGCAAGCGCCAAAGATAAATCATTTTGAAGACCAACTATTCTGGAAAGTTTAACTCCTTCTGCTGGTTTTAATGCATAACGAGTAACTGTTGGGCCAACAGTTATTTCATCCATTTCAACTTCAATACCGAAATTTGCTAATGTTCTTTTTATAATATTTGCATTTGCTTTTATGTCTCCTGTGTTTGGCTTGCCTTTATCTTCTTCAAGTAAAGATAGTGGGGGAGGAACATAAGAGGATAAACTTTCTTTTCTTTTTTTAATTGGCATTTCTTCTTCTTTTTCTTCTTCGTCTTTTTTATTCCTCTTTCCAACCCCTAAAGCATTTTTTATTTTATCACCAGTACTTTCTTTATTTTCTTCTATTACTGGCTCTTCTTCATCATTATTATCTTCTCTCTCTTCTTCAATTTCTTTTTTAATTATTTTTTTCTTTTTGAAAATTGTTAGTATTTTCATAAGAAGTGGAAGTATTTGCGGTTTAGTATCAAACATTGCAATTATAGAAATTATTAAAATTGCAAAAAGAAAAACTGTACTTGCGTAAATATCAAATAAAGATACGAATGGTGTTGATAAAATTTTTCCTAAAAATCCGCCAGAATGCTTGCCAGAAATAATATCTATTATTCCAAGACCGGACAATAAAAAGGTTATGGAACTTATTGCGCGTATCCATCCTATGTTTGGTCTTTCTGATTTTACAAAAGAAGATCCTAGCAAAACAAAAAGAGCAGGAAGAAGAACATAACCATATCCGAGCAAGTAATACAAAATTTCATAAATTAATTTTCCCGCCTTTCCCGCCATATCAAAAGCAGACATAAAAAGAAATAATGCTAAAACAAAAAATACAACTGCCCATATACCGTGTTTTGTTTCCGCTTTTAATTTTCCATTAGATGAATTAGATTTACTATTTGTTTTAGTAAAAGTTTTTTCTTGTTTAGATTTACTTTTTTCATTTTTTGCCATGAAGTTATTTTAACATATTTTAAAAAAGAAGATTATTATTTAAAAAAACAAGAAGTAAAAGTTTTCTGGCAAGCAAGACGAAGCCAGTGCTTGCAGGCGAAAACTTTTACTTCTTGTTTTTTTATTTACTTTATTACTTTCTACTTTTTACTACAAAAAAGCTTGCCTTTTTTTGTGTCCTATATATAATGGACATTATGTTAGAGGAAGATAAAAATCTAAAAAATTCTGTAAAGGACGCGTCTTCTATTTCTAGTGGCCATCAGAATCAAATTGGTATGTTAAATGGACATTCTTTTATTTTTGGTTCTTACACAAAGACTAATAAGCTTGTAACAGCCCTTTATATGGTAACAGACATATTGGACAATGAAGAACCACTAAGAAATAAATTAAGAAGTTTGGGTACAGATATTATATCGGACACCTCTAGGGTTTCAGTTTATAAAGATTTATCAAATTTCATGTCCAATAAAATTGGCGCAATAATATCTCTATTGGACATAGCTCGCGCAATGAATTTAATATCTGAAATGAATTGTAATATTCTTAAAAAAGAATTCATTGAACTTAAGCAATCAGTATATGAATTCAATGATAATTTAAGTATATTAAAGGGAAATATTAGCTTGTCTGAATTTTTAAAGGAAGATATGTTATTAGAAACAAAAATTGAAAATAATTTTTTAAATAATAGTGGTAATAATGTAAATAATTCTAAAGGACAAGTAACAAGAATTGGTGTTCAAAAAGGAAGCACTTTGCTTCATGCCCTGAGCAAAGTCGAAGGGAAAGCCTTAAAGGACATAAAAGAAATAAAAATTTCTAAAACAAAAACTATGTCTAATAGGACGAATTTTAATAATCTAAAAAAAGAAAGACGAGAAGCAATCATTAAAATAATAAAAGCTTGTCCTTCTAATGGTGTAGAAAAAGGAGCTACAATAACAGACATTAAAAATTCAGCTAGTGGGACGCTTGTTTCTTGTGGTGAAAAGACATTACAAAGAGAACTTGTTTCTATGGTGCAAGAGGGTGTCCTTAAGAAAATTGGAGAGAAACGTTGGAGTAAATATTTTTTATAAAGGACATGAGTTAGGTTCTAGAAATTTATTTATACCAGCAACTGGTCCCTAGAAACTAGCGCCTAATTGAGTGTAAGTTTTCCGCTTTTATCTCGTCATTATGTGTATATCTTGTGTTTGCATTTCTTATTAAAATATGCGAATATGGGGTATGGATATTTTTGCCTTTAAATGGGTGGTTATCCACATTATAATATTTTGCTGTATTTTTACAGTTATATTATAATATTACTGTGTTTAAAGGTTGCACATTTATGTGTATTCTTTATTCACAAATTAAATTTATTTTCGTTCAAAATTCCGTCGAAAAAATTTTGAAAGAAAATAAATGCTCTGAAATTTTTGAAAGAAAATTTTATGAGATATTGTAAGGTCATTGAAAATAGAATACAAATTTGTTTTCTGTTTTTAATGTTTAAGTTTTCATCTAAATTGTTTCGTATTAAAAGACGAGACATTAGATATATTAGCGTAATTTTAGTTTGTCGAAACTAACTTATAATTACGCGAACCCGTTTCGTTATCTTTCATTAATAATTATTATTAGTTAATAAAAAAGATTTCGGAAAGGAATTAAAAATAATTTTATGAGTAATTTATTAAAATCAAAATTCTTTCTTGGAGTTATGATCGTAACAGTTATGTTCGCAGGCGTTCTTGCTTTCACAAGCTCAGCTTCTGCATCTGATTGTTCACTCGGTTCAACTACCTTGAAATATGGTTCAACAGGAACTGCCGTTACATGTCTTCAAGAGACATTAGGTCTAGACAGTTCTTATCCAAGAGGATACTTTGGAAATGTAACAAAGAACTTAGTTATAGCTTTTCAATCTGCTAACAGCTTAACAGCTGATGGTTTGGTTGGACCTATGACAAAAGCAGCTCTTTCTGTTGCTCCAACTACAACAACAACTACTACAACGACAACTACTACAACAGCAGATCTTTGTCCAAATGGAAACACTTTGGCAAGTAACTGTTCTTTAGCTCCTGCAACAACTACAACAGCAGAAGCTCTTTGTCCAAATGGTAATACAGTTGCAAGTAATTGTGCTATCTTGCCAGCAACCACTACAACAACAGTAAATGCTAATGGTTTGGCAGGAACATTTGGTACAATTTCAACTATTACACAACTTTCTGCATACAATAATGAAGAAGTTGGTGATAGTGCAAAAGATGTAAAAATAATGGGTCTTGATCTTACTGCTTCAGCAGATGGAGATATTGCATTACAGTCAATCAAATTGACTTTTGATGCTACAGGTTATGGATCAGGAGATTCAACTCGTATTACTGACTTCTTAAGTTCTGTTTCTGTATGGATGGGAACAACTAAAGTTGCTACAGCAAGTACAGCTGATTTTACCAAAGATGACACTGGTATTTATTCAAAGACTATTGCTCTTAGCAATGCTATCGTTCGCGCAGATAAGACTGAAAAGTTTTATGTTTCTGTTGATGCAATAGGTAATATGGATTCAGGAGATATTAACTCTGATTCATGGACAGTTGGTATCAATAGTATTCGTTACGTAGACGGTTCTGGTGTTGTCACAACTGATGCTGACATAATGCCAGCAGCTCTTGAATGGAATGCAGCTGGAGATGGAGTAGGAATCGCTTTCGTAACATTCTCAACTTCAGTAGATACTGAATTGAAGATTTCACTTGATTCAGCTTCACCAGTAGCAGGTATTTCTACAGTAAATGCAACTAACAATACTGATAATGTTGTTCTTGCAAAAGGTAAAATGAAATTAGAAGGAACATCTGACATTTGGTTAGATGAACTTCCATTCTTGTTCACAACAAATGCAACAAACGCTGATGAGGTTTCATCAACTGTTTATCTTACTATCGGTGGAAACACATATAGTGAATCAATGACAGCAACAGCTGGAACAACAGAGGCTATTACATTTGATAACCTTGATCTAGATATCGTAGCTGGTTCTACAACAACATTTTCTGTTTTAGCAGATATCAATGATATTGAAACTACAGTATTTGATGAAGGAGATTATTTGACTGTAGACTTAGATGCTACAAGACGAGCTTTGATGGTTGTTGAGAACTCAGAAGGTACTCAATTAACTGATGGAACAGAAGTATCTGGTGTTATGTCTGGTAATAAGCAATACTTCTATTCTATTGCTCCAACAATATCAGTTTCTTCAGTTTCTATTACCCCAGTTGATAATGGTTCATCTTCTCCAGCTTCTGCAATAGCTAAAATGACACTTAAGATTACAGCTGATGGTGGAACTATTTACCTAAACGGTGATGATGAAACTACTGCAGCAAATGAATTTATTACATTAGCTGTAGATGGTGGTACTGTCACAAGTACAACTGTTGGTTCATACACATTTACTCCAAGTGGCACATATACTGTCACAAATAATGGTGCAAATGATGAATATTACACCATTAATGATGGTGATGTAATGTATGTTCTTATAGAAGCCGTAATTTCTCAAGGCACTGCTGGACCAGCTGTACTTGCTGGTTTGAAAGGAACAGCAATTCTATTTGATACTACCGTTCCTGATGGTACAACTGCTCCAGTTAATACAATGAACTGGACAACATTGACTGATATTCTAAAATCAGGCAAAACTGTTGTAACCGGCGCTTAGTTTTAGTGTAATTCTGGTTAATACGCCCGCCTGTAAAAGCTATGCTTTAAGCATTGCGGACAGGCCTTAAAAAGTATTAAAAATTTCTCTTTCTTGGTCGAATAAGATAGAGAGCTCAAAAAACCACTCAGAAATGAGTGGTTTTTTGTTATTGACATAACAAAATTAATTTGTTTAACTCTTATATGAATAACAATAGTGTTATTTGAAAACTTAAAATCATAAAAAATGAAAAAGAAAATTTTATTCAGAACAATAGCAATAATTGCTATTGTATTTTTTGCTTTTATCGTAGAAGCGCAAGTTCCTCAAAGTATCAATTATCAAGCGGTGTTGAGAAATACCACTGGACAAATTATACAAAATCAAACTGCTACCGTGAAATTTACAATTCATCAGGCAACCACGAACGGAGTTGTTGTTTATGAGGAGACACAAACAGCAACAACCAATGATTACGGCTTAATAAATTTGCAGATTGGACAAGGGGTTCCTGTTGTTGGAACATTATCTGCAATTCAGTGGGGAACAAATAGTTATTTTCTGCAAGTGTGGGTGGATATCGGCGGAGGTTATATAGACCTCGGAACGACACAATTTATCACTGTGCCTTATGCTATGGTTGCTGATACCGCATTACATTGCAGTGTTAGTGGAACAAAAATAGCTATTAATACAACTCAAGCAACTGCAAATACTAATGGTGTGGAAACCACACTCTATACTATACCAATTCCAGGTGGAATTTTAGGAACTAATAATGCAATTAAATTCAAAATTCCTTGCAGTGCAATAAATGCCAGATTAAATGTTTCAATTTCAATAAAAATGTATTATGGAACAACGCTTATTACAACATTAAACTTTTCATCTAGTACTAATGCAGATTGTCATATTTGGGAAGGAGAAATAAATGGATATATTATTGCTGATAATGCAACAAATGCGCAAAAAGCATTAATAACTATATTAAAAGGAGATGCTCAAGGAGGAATAAATAATAATGCACAATTTTTTCTTCAATCAAAATATGGAACTTCTGCTGAGGATAGTAATGTAATTAAAAATTTAGTTATTACAGCAATTCCGTATTTTGCTAGTGGATACCCAAATCCCTCTATTACCACTGAAGCAATTATAGTTGAAGCAGTTAGGTAATAAATAAAAAAATAATAAAAATGAAAAAGATATTTTTTATTTTAGTTGCACTGTTTTGCTACAAAATTTCTTTTGCGCAAATCAGTGTTGAACGTCAAGTAATCAGTTCAACTGGCAATTTGACAAATGTGGGAGCTATAAAAGCATTCTCTAATGTTGGTGAAACTGTAATTCAAACTTTTTCACAAACAACTCTTGTTATTACGCAAGGTTTTGAACAGGGGAATAAAATTTCAGCAACAGGGATTAATTTAGACAATATTTCTTCTAAAAACGAGATTTCTATTTACCCAAATCCTGTAGGAAATATTATAAATTTAGAATTTCAATCAGATAAAAAAGAGGAAATTAAAATTGAAATGATAAATTTATTAAGGCAAGTGGTTTTTAGTAAAAATCTTACAGCACAAATTAGTGAAAATAATTTTACTTTAGAAGTAAATACAATTCCTAAGGGAGTTTATATACTTCAAATAAAAGGTAGCGAAATTTTTACTAAGTTAGTAATAAAAGAATAAAATAAATTAAAAGAGTATAGATACTTGTTATTTATGCTCTTTTTTGTTTGGATAATACGCTTTTTATGTTATATAATATACATATTATGAATTTAATAATTAAAAGAATTATTCTTGTTTCAATTTTTGTTTTGCCTTTTATTTTTTTATCCAGTTCGTATTATCCGGCAGTTTTTCCAAAATCTCTTTTTATAGAAGCTATAACTCTTATTCTTGGAACTCTTTGGATAATTGGCAGATTGTTTAAAAAAGAAGAAAATACAATTCCTAAAAACATTGTTTTTTTAACATTTTTTGCTTTTATTTTTTTTCTTTTAATTTCGTTTTTTAACAGTGTCGTTCCAAGTTTGTCATTTTGGGGAAGCATTGATCATAGCACGGGTGTTATTTTTACATTATGTTTATTTCTGTTTTCTTTAATTGTCAGTTCTGTGTTTAAAACTATGGAAGATTGGCATAAACTTTTTACAGTTTTTATTGCCTCTGGAATTCTTTTTGCTTTTGGAACATTTCTATCAGAAATGGGTGTTCGTTTTTTTTCTCATAAATTAACTATTGATTTTACTATTGGTAATTCATCCTATGCTGGAATTTATCTCGTTTTTATATTTTTTATAAGTTTAGGAATTATATTTTCATCAAAAATTAAAAGTCAAAGAATAATTGGTATTTTAGGGCTTATAACAGCATTTTTGAATCCGATTTTAACCGGATTTATAGCTCAAACTCCAGGAACGTCCTTTGGTTTTATTGGATTAGCCAAAACGGCATCTTATTCTCTTTTGGTTGGGATTGGATTGTTTGCGCTTTATTTATTTTTTAGAAAAATATCATCCATTAAATGGAGAAAAATATTTATTGGATCTTTCATTTCTATTTTACTTGCGGGGGTATTATATGTTTCATTTATTGGATTTGGTTCTATACGTCAATGGGTTTCTGAAAAAGCTGGCCCTAATAGATTCGTTTTTTGGGATATAGCGTTAAAGGGATTCAAAGAAAAGCCGATTTTAGGCTGGGGAAATGACACTTATCATCTTGTTTATACCAAATATTTCAACCCAATTATAACTACCTCGGGTTATGCGCCAGAATATTGGGTTGACAGATCTCATAGTATTTATTTTGATGAACTTGTGTCTGGGGGAATTTTAGGTTTCTTTTTTCTTATGTCATTGTATGGAATTCTTTTATTTGGCCTTATCCAGAAAGCAGTCAAAGATAGAGGGAAAGAGGGTATTTTATATATGGCTTTATTTGCTGGTGTAGTTTCGTTCCTTATTCAAGGAGTGATGTTTTTTCAAACAGTTATTGGTTGGTTTATTATTTCTTTACTTATTGCTTTTGTTGCTAATTTTTGTTTTAGAAACAGAATTTTTACTTTTAAAACTAAAATTGATTTTTCAAAATATAAAGTTATTATTTCAATATTTTTAATTATTTTATTTTCTTTTGGCATGGTTTATTTTATATTTAAACCATACGGTATTTCACATAAACTTGCTTCCTTTCCAAGGATGGAGCCTAATGAAAGATTAATTATTTACGATAAAATTAATAATGCCTATATGGGGAATACAGCGGATCTTGGTACAGCCTTTCTTCCTTTTGGTGAAAGTATGCGTAAGGTGTTATTTAATATAAAATTATCTGAAGAAGACAAGAAAGGAGCAATCAATGAAATGAATAAAATTACTGATGTTTTAGAAAATGGTTTAAAAAAAGAAAATTATATGGATATGAAATTATTAATGAGTACAGTTGAATTTTACTCAATTCTTACTTCATTAGCTGAAGGTCAGGATAAAATAAATTATTATAATAAAGGTATCTCTTATATAGATAAAATGCTTTTAGTTTCACCTAAAAATCACATTAATGAAATGTCAAAAGGAATAATGGATTTTTCTCTTAAGCAAAATTTAGCAAATTTGCCAAGGTAATTTATAAAAATTATATTTATTTACTATTTGTTTTTAATGTTTTTTGTGATATTCTTTTATTATGAAAAGGATAGATATGGATGTTTTTTTAGTTAATATTTTGCTTTTTTTATTGCCCCTTATTTATGTTATAGGATTTTTCTCTTTTAATTCATTACGTTATTTTTTCTTTGGAACAATAGTTCTTATTCTTACAATATTTACTACGATAAGATTTATTAAAAATAAATGGCTTATAAATAATTTTTTTAAAAGCTGGTATAGTTATGGATTAATTGCTTATTTAACTTCTTTTTTTATAGTTTCAATTACAAGTATTGACCCAGCTCTTTCTTTTTTTTCTTCTTTTTCTAGAAGTGATGGATTTTTTGCAATCCTTTTCCTTTCTTTGTTTTCATTGTCTATTTATAGCATTATTTCTGTTTCTGAAAATAAAAAAGAAATTATTAAGCAATTTCTTGCTTCTTCTGTTTTGGGCGCGGTTGTATTATCAATATTTATTCTTTTTTCTTCAGAAGGGTTGTCTATCTTTAATTGGAATTGGTTAACTAAAACTGGGGGAGGAGCGATGACGGGGAACCAGTCTATTGCAGGTTCTTATATTATATGGAATATCTTTTTTGCGGTAATTTTATTTTTCAAATCAGATTTTTTAAAAGAAAAGATATTTTCTATTTTTTCCTTTTTTATTTTAATTTTTTCTCCTTTATTTTTTAATTGGCATTTATTTTTTGGAAAAATCAAATATTCAGGATTAACAAGTTTTGTTGGTTTAGCCAGAGGTGTGTTTTTAGGTATAATTTTTGGTTTTTTAGTAGCGATAGGAATCTATTTTTTATTGCAGAAAAATAAAATTAAAAAATATATTGGGATAGGGTTAATATCAATTATTTTTATAAGTACTATTTTAGGCGGAATATCACTTTTGCAAAAATCTTCTGTTTTGCATCAAAAATTTATTGAAAATGTTGGTGGAAATCGTTTTATTTTTTGGGATGCTGCATTGGAAGGATTCAAAGAGAGTCCTTTGGTTGGCATAGGTCCAAGTAATTTTGGGTATTCCTTTCATAAATACTTTAATGCTAAATTAGAATATGAAGTTATGGTTGATAAAGCGCATAATATTTTTTTTGAAAGTTTAGTTAATGGTGGAATATTGCTTATTTTAGCATTGTTATTTTTTATTACCTCAATTATTACCGGACTGATAAAATTGGCAAAAAAGAATGAATTTTCAATTTTAGAAATTTCTTTATTTATTGGAGTATTATTTGGTTGGTTATTTCAAGCTCAATTTGTATTTGATTCTATTTTATCTCTTTCGATGCTTTTCTTGATTTGCGGTATTTTATATGGATGTTTGGAAGAAAAAATAGAAAATCACAAAAAAATATATTATTTTTCTAAAAAAGAGAAATTAGTTATCTTTATCATTGTTCTTGTAATTATTTCATTATTTATTTATACAATTGCTCTTCCTTATAAAAAAAATAGAACAATGTATAAAACATACAGTACTAGCTTGCCAGCTCGTATTATTTTATGGAAAGATCTTTCCGGCATATCCCCAATGGGAGATTCAATTGATACTGTTGTAATGTTTGATAAAGTATTTAAATCTTATTATACAGAAATAAAAATGAAATATGTTGGCAATTGGGATATTCGTAAAAAAGAGATAATTCTAAAAGAGTTAGATGCTATTATTAATTATTTTTCTAATTCAACTTACCGAAAAGATGATTATGAATTTATTACTCTAAATATTAAATTTGGCTGGATAAGAATGTATATTGCTAATGATTTTTCTGGTTTTTTATTTGATAAAACTAAAGAACTTATTAAAAAAGCAATGTTATTGTCTCCAACAGATCCACAACCTTATTGGCTTGGTGTTCAAATAGAGATTGCAAATCAAAATTTTTCTGAAGCAAAAAGCTTATTGGAAAAAGCTTTTTCCCTTGAACCAAAATTAAAATATACTAATAATATGATTTTATTACTTGCAAAAGATATGAAAGATGAAGTATATTATAATTTTGCTCTTAAACGAGCTGGAGAAAATATTTCCAATTTTATTATTAATAATGAAATAAAATTTAAGTAAATTATTTATGGAAAAAATCATTGTTACAGGAGGGGCTGGTTTTATAGGATCACATATCGTAGATGCTCTTATTAATGAAGAATATGAAGTTCATATTATAGATAATATGTGTGCTGGAAAAAAGGAAAATATAAATTCTAAAGCAATTTTACATATTGTTGATATAAGAGATAAAGAAAAACTTGTTCCAATTTTTAAAGGTGTAAAATATGTTTTTCACGAGGCTGCCTTACCAAGAGTTCAATATTCTATAGAAAATCCAATTGAAACGCATGAAATTAACGTAACAGGCTTGTTAAATGTATTAGAGGCTTCAAGGGTAAATAACGTAAAGAGAGTGATTTTTGCCTCTTCTAGCGCCATATATGGAGATTCAGATATATTGCCAACAATGGAGACTATGGAAGCAAATCCGCTTTCCCCTTATGCGGCTCATAAATATATTGGAGAAATTTATCTTAAATTATATGCGCAAATTTATGGAGTGCAAACTGTTTGCCTTCGTTACTTTAATGTTTATGGACCGCGTATTAATCCAGATGGAGCTTATCCTTTGGTTATAGGGTATTTTTTAAAATTGTCTATGCAAAACAAACCTCTTACTATTACTGGAGATGGAAAGCAAACCAGAGATTTTACTCACGTGAGTGATGTGGTAAAAGCTAATTTATTGGCAATGAAATCTGATAAAGTGGGGAAGGGTGAAATTATAAATATTGGGGGTGGACAGAGATATGATATTAATTATATTGCCAAATTAATTGGTGGTAAGATAGAATACATTCCTTCTCGCATAGAACCCCATGATACAGAAGCTGATATTTCAAAAGCAAAAGAACTTCTTGATTGGGAACCGACCATTAAAATAGAGGATGGAATTTTAGAATTAAAGGAGATAAGTAAATTATTTTAATGAAAAAATTAAAAAAGAAAAAGAAAAAAATTGTTGCAGTAAGTGGTGGGTTTGATCCGATTCACATAGGGCATGTTCGTTATATGAAAGAGGCTAAAGCAATGGGTGATAAGTTAATTGTAATTTTAAATAATGATAATTGGTTAAAATTAAAAGGAAAACCAGTTTTTATGCCAGATAAAGAAAGAAAAGAAATTATAGAAGCATTTGATTGCGTAGATGAAGTAATTATTTCACGACACCCTAAAAATACTAAAGAAATGAGTGTTTGTAAGGAGTTGGCAAAAATCAAACCTGATATTTTTGCAAATGGTGGAGATAGGAAAGATTTTAATATTCCAGAATTTACATTATGTAATGATTTAGGTATTAAAATGGTTTTTAATGTCGGTCGTGGAGGTAAAATTCGCAGTTCTTCGGAATTATTAAAAAAATATTCTAAAAAAATATAAACAATATATGAAAAATAAAAAAAGAGCATTGATTACAGGTATTACAGGTCAAGATGGTTCATATCTTGCCGAGTTTTTATTAAAAAAAGGGTATGAGGTTCATGGTATTATTCGTCGAGCTAGCACTTTTAATACTGGTCGCTTAGATAATATTTACCAGGATCCTCATGAAAGCGGACGTCGACTTTTTCTGCATTATGGTGATATTTCAGATAGTAGTAATATTAGTCGTTTAATTGAAAAAATTAAACCAGATGAAATTTATCATTTAGCGGCGCAAAGTCACGTTCGGGTTAGTTTTGATTTGCCAGAATATACTGGAGATGTTACTGGATTAGGTACCGTTAGAATTTTAGATGCTATAAAAAATTCTGGAATCAAAACTAAATTTTATCAGGCCTCTTCAAGTGAAATGTTTGGTAAAGTTGATAAAAAAGATTTACCAATTACAGAAAAAAATCAATTTTATCCTAGATCTCCTTATGGTTGCTCGAAAGTATATTCATATTGGAGTACAAAAAATTATCGTGAAAGTTATGGTTTATTTGCTGTGAATGGTATTTTATTTAACCATGAATCTCCTCGTCGTGGAGAAACTTTCGTTACTCGTAAGATTACTAGAGGTCTGGCTCGTATAAAAAATGGTAAAGATAAAAAATTATTTCTTGGATATTTAGACGCTAGTCGCGACTGGGGCTATGCACCAGATTATGTGGAGGCGATGTATTTAATGCTTCAACAAAAAAACCCAGGAGATTATATCATTGCTACCGGCGAAACACACACCGTTCGTGAATTTATAGAAAAGGCAGCAAAATATGTTGGATTTGATTTGATTTGGAAAGGTAAAGATTTGGATGAGAAAGGAATTGATAAAAAAACCGGTAAAGTTATAGTAGAAATTGATCCGAAATATTTTAGACCAGCTGAAGTGGATATTTTATTGGGTGATTATAAAAAAGCAAAAAAAGAATTAGGCTGGAAACCAAAAGTTAAATTTGATGAATTAATTAAAATAATGATGGAAGCTGATTTAAAAAACGATAGAAAGAGTGAAGAATAATCAATTTATTAAAAATGAATTTAATACCACTAGAAACATATAAAAAAATCCATAAAAATATACCTATTCTTTGTGTTGATTTAGTTATTTTAGATAAAAAGAAAAATTTTTTATTAGTGAAAAGAGCTAATGAACCAGCCAAGGGAAAATGGTGGTTTATTGGAGGCAGAGTTAATAAATTTGAAACACTTAAAAAAGCAGTTGCTAGAAAAGCTAAAGAAGAAATAGGATTAAAAGTAAAAATATTAAAGTGTCTAGGTGTTGATGAAACAATTTTTAAAAATGGTCCATTTGGTTGGCCTACCCATACAATTAATGTGGTTTTTTTAGTTGAACTTGATAATAAATTAATTAAAATTGATTATCAATCTAAAAAATATGAATGGTTTAGTCAAATAAACAACAATTGGCCAAGTTATATAAAAAAATTTATTAAATTAGGTTTAGTTAATTAATTGAAATAATAAATATTTGTTTTAGTTTAGAGATAAAATAAAAATCTCCAACAATTAAAGTTGGAGATTTTTGTATTTGCGATTATTTTTTAAGTAACCTTAATTGTATTAAGGCTTTGTAAGAACAAGCTACGGCGCTTGTTTCTACAAAAAGCTCAGAATTTAAAACTTCCAAAAATTCTTCAATCGGGACTTCCAAAATCTCAATAATCTCGTTTGGTTCCGGATTTCTAGCTTTTTGTTTTTTTATCAAGCCGGTTGCTAAAAATAAATGTGCTGGTAGTCCATGGTCATTTGGTCCTGCTCCACGATATTTTCCAGATTCAATAATTACGTGACCAAGATATTTAAAAATTCCATCTCCATAGCCGGTCTCTTTTAAAAAGGAACTTTTAGTCTTTTCAGTAATTTCTTCTTGGGTGGCTTCAGGAGAAATTTTTCCAATACCACCTGGTGATAATTCCCAATTTGCCATATTTGTTCCGGGCTTCCATTGGATAATTGTTATTACTTTATTTTCTGTGGTGACTCCAAAGACAACACTCCATCCAAAATATCGAAGAATAGAATGATAATCTTGAATTCCAGTTGGAGTTGCTAGATCATAATCTAGTGTTTGACCAAAGAATGGGATCTTCGTTCCCAATCTGTATTCACCAACTAGTGGCCAGCCATTAAATTTGGCTTGGTTTGCAATTTTCAGAAATTTTTTAGTAATTTTCATGGTTTTTATTTTTAGTTTATGTTATTATGTAAGATACAAAGTTATCCTTTTATAGGATAGCATATGTTTGATAATATGTCAATGAATAAAAATTCAAAAATTTACGTCGCAGGACACAGGGGATTGGTTGGTTCTGCACTTACAAGAGCGCTGAAAAAAGGGGGATACACCAATCTTATTATGCGTACTCATCAAGAACTTGACCTTACGCGTCAAGCGGATGTTGAACATTTTTTTATGACTGAAAAGCCAGAATATGTTTTTCTCGCGGCCGCTAAAGTCGGGGGCATTATGGCAAATAATACATATCCAGCGGAATTCATTTATCAAAATCTAGTTATTGAAACAAATATTATTGAAAGTGCGAGAAAGAATGGTGTGAAAAAACTTCTCTTTTTGGGAAGTTCCTGCATTTACCCAAAATTTGCTCCTCAGCCGATGAAGGAAGAACATCTTTTAACTGGAACGATTGAGCCAACGAATGAGCCATATGCGCTTGCGAAAATTGCGGGCATTAAGATGTGCCAGAGCTACAATCGTCAGTATGGGACTAATTTTGTGGCAGTCATGCCAACTAATTTATATGGTCCGAATGATAATTTTGACCTAACCTCATCGCATGTTTTACCTGCGCTCATTCGTAAATTTCATGAAGCCAAAGAAGCTGGAGCTAAAGAAGTCGTGGCATGGGGTACAGGGTCACCCAAGCGAGAGTTCCTGCATGTTGATGATTTGGCGGAGGCATGTCTTTTTGTCATGAATAAATACAATCCGACTAAAGAAGAGAATGAAAAAGGTTCAATATTTATGAATTTGGGAACCGGAGAAGATATATCAATCAAGGAACTTACGGAAATGATAAAGGAAGTTGTGGAATTTAAAGGAAAAATTGTCTGGGACACAACAAAGCCTGATGGAACACCAAGAAAATTATTAGATGTATCTAAAATAAACAATCTCGGGTGGAAATCAGCTATAACGCTTGAGAATGGTATCAGAACCACATATGAATGGTTCTTGGGGAATTTTAATTAATTTTAATTAATTTTAAGATATTTTATGGAAGAATTAAAAACAAAATCAGAGTTTGAACAGAAAAAAAGTAAATATTTTATTTCATTAGGGTTTCGTGTTCGTGAAGTATTAGAGTTGCATAAACTTTATAATCTTTGGGGAGAGAAAGATACAAAAGAAGATTGGAGAAATGTATCTGAACATTGTCTTGTTGAAGTGGGGAGAGTAAAAAAATTTGCCGAGATTTTAAACTTTTCGGAGGAGACAAAAAATAATCTTATTCTTGCAGCTGGAGTGCATGATTTTTATAAAAGATATGAAGTAGAAGAAACGGCAAAAGCAGGACGGACTTGGGATAGTTATGAAAAAGTATCCAAAGAAGGAACAGAAAAAATGTATAAAGCTGGTTTGTCACCAAAAGTAATATATCTTGCAAATGCTCCCGGACATTATTCATCACTTGCTGTTATGGAAGTTCTTAATCATCAGAAACTTTCTGAGAATGATATAGCTTTTCTTGTTATGCATTATGTTGATGATTATACGATAGGTAGTGATTGGGCAAAGAAAGGACAACTCGAACTAAGGATACAACACAATGAAGCAAATTCCCAGTATACTATTTTAAATGAGGAAGGGAGGAGGTATTATAATGGGAAAACAACATTTGAAACACAAAGAGAGGTGAACAAAATAGTTGCAGAAAAGCTTCTTTTCTTTTTACAGGAAAATAGTCAGAATATTACTGACTCAGAAGATATTCCACTTTTTATAGATGAAAAGATAAAAGAAGAAATAGAAAAAATATAAAGATGATTATTTTATTTTTAATAAAAAACAAATAAATTTTATGATTATTACGCGACTAAAAGGAGGAATGGGAAATCAGATGTTCCAATATGCCTTGGGACGTGCTTTATCTATTAAATATAATGTTCCACTTGGATTAGACCTTGCTTTTTTATTGGATAGAACTCCGCGACCAAAATTTCACCAATTTTCTTTTAGGAATTATGATTTAGATGTTTTTAATGTGAATGTTAAAATTATTTCTCAATCAAAAATTCCATTTTTCCATAGACAGTATTTTAAGGGTAAAATTATGGTATATATTAATGGTTTAATTAGTATTTTTGATAAAATTTTTAGAAAAGAAAAATATTTTGTTTTTAAAGAGTCTGTTTTAAATAAAGGTCCGAATGCTTATCTTGATGGTTATTGGCAAAATCCAAAATATTTTGATGGTATAAAAGATATTCTTAGAAAAGATTTTACCATTAAGGATTTAACAGATCAAAATATACAAAATTTATCAAAAGATATATTAAGTCAAAATTCTCTGTGCATTCATGTAAGAAGAGGTGATTTTGTTAGTAATAAAAATCACGATATTGTTGCAAAGAATTATTATAATGAAAGATTAGAATATTTAAAAAAAATTGTTAGTGTTGATAAAATTTATGTTTTTTCTGACGATATTTCTTGGTGTAAAGAGAATTTAATATTTGATATTCCAACCATATTTGTAGAGAATAGTCTTTCTGGTAAAAAAGGAGAAGGACATTTATATTTAATGAGTTGTTGTAAGTATTTTATTATTCCCAATAGTACATTTTCTTGGTGGGGAGCTTGGTTGAGTATAAGAGAAGAAAAAATTGTAATTTGTCCTAAAAAATGGTTAAATAGTGAAGTAATTAATACAGATGATTTGATTCCTAAAGAATGGATAAGAATATAATTAAAATTAAAAATTATGAATAACGAAGAATTAAAAAATTTAATAATTTATACTGGGGTATTTTATCAAGATAACGAAATTTATAGAACTCGTTCCCAAATATGGTTTAAAACTTTTGATAATGCGCGAAAATTAGGAATTAAAGTTGTGGTTAGGAACGATGGTGGTTTGCCCGATGAAATGCTGAATAGAATAAAAGCATATGAGAATATAACTATTGTTGATAAAAAGGAAGGAGGAGCAAATACTTTAGGAGGAGGCAGGAGAGAGGCTTTACAAAAAGCAATAGAAATTGCTGACAAGGAAGGAAAGAAAAACCCTGTTTTTTTGTGGACTGAACCGGAAAAGGACGATTTAATAATGGAAAAGAGTTTATTATCAATTATTGCTGAAATTCGTGCTGGCTCTAATATAGCTGTTTTAGAAAGAGAAGAAAAAGCTTGGGACCAACTCCCTCCATTTCAACGTTGGGTAGAAAAAAGGGCCAATAAAAAAGCTAATGAAATAATTCAAAGTACCACTGGGTCTGAGATAAAGTTAGATTGGTGGTTTGCCCCAAAAGCTTTCGATAAAATTGGAGCTAGATGTTTTTTAGACTATAATTCTAATAAAGACAGATTGGATTTATGGGATTCAATAATGGTTCCTATTCTTAATGCGATTAGAGATGGAAAAAAAGTAAAAAGTGTACCTGTAGATTTTTTGTATAATAAAAAACAAATAGATAATGAATCAGATGAATCTAATAAAGAAATTAAAATAAAAAGAATAGAACAATATGCGCAGATTCTAAAAGAATTAGGGGATGAAAAATGGATTGAATTTTTTGAGGATTCAAAAGATGAATTAGATAAAATAAAAGAATTAAATAAAGGAGATTCGGTAAATAAAGGAGAATTATTAAAAGAAGCAAAAAAATCAGTAGTAAATAAATTTTTTAAGTAAAATAAAGTGAATAATAATATAAAAAAAATAATAGAAAAAATAAAAAGTTTATCATTGGAAACAATAAATAAAAATTTATTACTTATTGCGCTTATCTCTTTAGTTTTTAGACACGGGAGTTTTTACAACTCTTCTATTCCAAAACCGTTTGAGATATTTTTTGTCGTTCTTTTTATACTTAATGGCATATATTTGATAAAAAACAATAAAATTAAAGATTTTTTTCTTTCGGTTCCTAAAAAAATATTAATAGCTATAGGTTGTTTATTTTTTTCTATTTTTATTGGTTGGGCTGTAGCGATTTTGTTCATGGGGATGGCGACTACCATCCACACTTTTTTAGAATTTGGAGCTTTTTCGATTGGAATAACTATGTTTTTTCTAGTTTCATTTTATGCAAAAAATGATCAAAATTACGGAAAAAAATATTTTTATGCATTACTTCTTCCAATTTTTTATATAATTTTTATTTTATATCGTGGAACTATTGCAGGATTGGATAGCAACTCTCTTCTTACCTTTATGTTGAATCCGAATGTACTTTATAAAATACTGCTTATTCCAACATTTTTTTTCATCAGTAAATTATTATGTGAATTAAAAAATAAATGGATGACGATAGGGTATATAATTATCTCTTCTTTATTGGTTGCAGTGATATTTTTGACTGCTTCTCGAGGGGGAATAGTTAGTTTATTTTCAGGGGCAATTTTTATTTGGTTGGTATTTTCAGTTCATCAATTTAATTGGAAAAAGTTTTTTTTAGGAGGAATCGTTGTTTTGGCAATATTATCATTTGGATTTTTAATGATTCCTAATCTATCAAAAGAGGCAATTTTTAATAAAATTTTCTATACAGCTAGTATTTTTAATGATAACAAAATTCCAACTATCACTTTTAATACACTAAATAATAACAATAATAACAAAATTCCAACTATCACTTTTAATACACTAAATAATAACAATAATAAAAAAATTTCAACTATCACTGTCACTACCTTAACTCAAAATTTACCTCCTGAGGCAAGATTTATTGAATGGCCAATTTTTTTCAAATATGTATTGGTACATCCATTTGGTGTAGGTCCAAACAGTCATGCAGACTTTAATATTGTTGATAAAAATGGAGTTCATTTGGAATTCGGACCAAATAATACGTATCTGCTAATTTGGCTCTGGGGAGGATTGCTTGGGATAGGGAGTTTTCTTTATATTATATGGAGCGTTTTTAAGATGCTTTGGATAAAATTAAAAAACAACTTTAATTCAAAATCACTTGCATTGTTGAGCATTCTTTTTGCTTTATCAATTTCTATTACATTTGATGCTAGTTTGTCATTCTATTGGTTTTTTATAATTTTAGCGTTATCATTGAGAGAATGAATCCTGTTGAGAGTACAATAAAAGCTCCTTTAGCTAGTATTATTTTACCAGTTTATAATGGTGCAGATAGAATCAAAGAGGCCATTAAAAGTGTATCAAACCAATCATATACAGATTGGGAACTATTAGTTGTAGATGATGGTTCTACTGATAATACAGAAGAGATTATTAATAATTTTTTAAAAAATGATTCACGGATAAGATATATAAAAAATAAAGTAAATTTAGGTATACAAAAAAGCTTAAACAAAGGATTAAGAGAGGCAAAGGGGAAATATATTGCACGGATAGATGATGACGATATTTGGATAGATAAAGATAAATTAAAAAAACAGTTAGAATTTTTAGAAAGCAATAAAGAATATGTTTTAATAGGAACTGGAGTGGTTGTTGTAGATAAAAATAAAAAAGAATTATTTAGATATTTAATGCTACAAGAAGATCAAAAAATAAGAAATAAAATTTTAAGGAAAAATTGCTTTGCTCATTCAAGTGTTGTGTTTAGAAAAGATACTGCATTAAAATTGGGAGGATATAGCGAAGAAGATGACGTAAGACATATAGAGGATTATGATTTATGGTTAAAATTGGGGATTTTTGGAAAATTTGCAAATATCGGAGAATATTCTATTGCTTTCATGGAGAGATCAGGAAGCATAACTTCTGATAATAAAATAATACAAGCAAAACGAACAATATTTGAAATTTTTAAATTTAAATATCAATATCCAAATTTTATAATTGGTTATTTATTAAGTATTATGAGATTATTATTTTTTTTTATACAAAAGGTTGTTCCCTTTAATGAGAAATTTATATATAAAATAAAAAAAATATATAAACAACAATAAGTGTTACTTTTTAAATAAATTTATGTATTTATTTTAATAAAGTAACTTATGCAACTCTTCAGTTTTCTTTTTATTATATTCCTCAGTATAAAAGGGAAGCCAGTTACCGCCTGATTTATAATGAAATATAAAGCTTTCTGTAAAATCAGTATTTGCTGTTCTAAATAAATCCATCCAAAATGGTTTAGGGAAAGATGTATTTTTGTTTTTTAAATATGATTCAAAGGCAAGAAAGTTTTTAATTATAAAGTTATAATAATCTTCTTTTTCTTTTTGGTAGGGAAATGATTTTTTATCGGAAATAAAAAAGTCAGTTGTTTTTATGTCAATTAATTTATTGTCTTTTGTTATTTGAATAACAAATCGTATATTTCCATTAAGATTGCACTTTATAGTTTTTATGCCATCTATATTATTTTCTATATCTTCCAAGTTCCACATTTCTAAGTATAAAATTTTTATTTTTTCTTTGTATTTTTCTAAATAAAAATGATTCATTCCACCAACATCTACTTTATTTCCTAAAACACTACCAGTATTCCATTTTATTGTTTGTGGATTTGGTAACATATTCATATTAAAAAACATTAAACCGGTCCATGGATATAATACTTCAAAATTTCTTCCTCTGTATGCAGGTACAAATGCAAAATCATGCCCATTCATTAAAGTTTCAATAGAGATATCTTTTACAAAAAACATATCTGAATCTATAATCACAAGTATATCTTTTTCATATTGTAAGTAATTTTTCCATATATAATTTAAACTTCTTGCCACTTTTCTGCTTACATTTTCATTTAACCATTTAAATATTATGTTGCGTTTTTTCACTGCAATACTTTTTATATTTAATTTTTTACAAATACCTTCTATTTCATTAAATTGTTTTTTATCTTCAGAAGCATTATTAAAAACTATGTATTCTACTTCAGTGTCTTTTACAAATTTTTTTATTGAGTTATATTGCAACTCAATAAAATCGGGTCTTATAAAAGCTAATGAAACAATTTTAATTTTCATATTATTTAAATATTTTTTTATACTTCTCTTTATTATTTATAATATATTTTGGTAAATCTTTTTCATCTACCCAAAATTTAAAGTTTCTCCCTATAAAATCTTTATTTTGCTCAATCTGTTTAATAAGCATTAGTTTTATACTTTCTGTATTAAATTCTTGGTGCCCATAAGATTCAATTTTTTGTTTTATTTTTTCTATTCCACCAATATTTGTAAAATGCCAACCACCATTTTTAATATAAGTATATTTAGTTTTACTTATTGTATCTAAATGATTTAAAGAATTATTTTTTATATTTTTGTATTTTGTTGCAAAAGTACCTGCCCATGATTCACTTGAACGATTATTTAAGTAGTAAGAGTATACTTTTTGTTTAAATTTAAAAATCTTATCGCTAGTATAATCAAATAATAATTCTGGGTTCCAAATTTCATCTAAATCAGAAATAAAACATATATCATCATCTGCTAATTTATTTATGAGAGGTTTTTTCATCATTTCTTTTTGATAGAATTCTCTAAGCCAATGAATTTGTCCTTTTGGAACATTAGAACTATTATTTGCTATATCAAGAATTTTTTGATCACATCTGTCACAGATATTGTTATCTGGAGTATCTTTTATTACATAATGTATTATTTTATGATTCCATTTTTTAAATTGTTCTTTATTTTCTTCATAATATAAAGGTTTATGATTTCCTGAGAATGTTTTGGTAGCTTCTACTATAACAAAATAATCAACAGATGTATCTAATACTTGTAATCTTATTTCAAGTAATTCTAATTCATTAAAGAAAATAAAAATATCATATATTTTTATTTTCTTTCTATATTTTATAATTTCTTGTAATGAGGGTTTTTTATAAAAATATTCTTGAATAATGCTATTTATATTAGAAAGGTATGTATTTTTTAAAATACATAATCTTATTATTATGGCCTTAATAATACTCATATTATTTTATAATTTTTCTGGCAATTCGCTTAAGTACTCTCACTTTTTTTATTATCATTCTTTCTATCCAAGAATGGTGATATTTTATAGGTACAACTTTTCCAACTGTTAGATAATTAATATCTTTATCTAGAGAATTAAATTCTCTTATGTTGGGTGGATATTTTTTAATAAACACAATACTACGATATAAATGTAAAAATTCAACATTTTTTTCCCACCAAGTCATTGGTGGAAGTCGTTTTTGATTATACCAACCATCTTCTGGGTCACGTTCTATATTAGCTACTCCTGATTTTCCGCTAGAATTTACATCATCAATGAGTTTTTTAAGAGTGTCAATAAAAACTTGTTCTTTAGTGTTAAAACCTGGACCCCAATAACAAGCATGAAGGTCTTCTACTATATATAATCCACCTTCTTTAAGTAATGGAAAGAGAAATTCAAAACTGCATTTCATGTCACTATTAAGATGACTACCATCATCAATAATAATATCGAAAGGTCCATAAGTGTCATTAACTTCTTTTAGGAATTTAACATCTCCTTGATCTCCCTTAAGTATATGAATACGATCTTCTTCTAGTTGTTTTAAATCGATTATATCTATACCAACAATCTTTGAATTAGGAAAATACTCCTTCCATGTTTTTAAAGAATATCCTTTATCTATTCCTATCTCTAAAATACACAATTTTTCATTTTGTATTTGTTTAAAATATAAATCATACAACTTCGTGTAGTTATGGTACATACTTGATTTATCTGTATTGTAGCTAAGCGCTATTTCATCTAATGTTCTCATATGGCTATTATTCTATCAAATTAAATAAAAATTGTAAACTTCTATGCTGATCTATTTTAGTTAAAGTATTTTTTTATTAGTAATTTAACTTTATTTTTTATAGGTCTTAAAATTTTTACAATAATGGATGCCATTATTTTTTGATAAAGTATCAATATAGGGTTTTTTGCTTTTAATTCCAACATCTCAGCTTTTAACTCGCTGTTATGAGTCCACATTATATACATAAATCTTTCTATGATCGTTGCTTCTCCTGGTAGGGTTGAGTAATCAATACAACGTCTTAATTTTTCGTAAAATGACTTTTGATGTTTATGGATGTCTTTTTTTGTAACGATATAATTTGACCCTGGAGCAAATTTTAAATACTTTGGTATTTTCATACCAAAACCTTTTATAAACTGATTATAACTACTAAAATATTTTGCAGGATAGGTGTTTAAATACCAACTATTGTTTTTTTCATTAAACATTCCATCTTCTGAATAAAAACTTATTGGTAGACGTGTTTTACGATTTTTTCTCATTAAGGGAGTAAAAGTTTCATTATTGCAAAGGTTATCAAATTCTTCTTTTGAAATATATTTAGGGATATCTCCTTCTTGTGCATTATATCTAAAAAAGATATTTCCCTTAACCATTATTATTACATCAGGTAAATTATCATAATTATCTATAATATATGTGAATTTATCATAAATGTCCCATCCAATATTAGGAACTTTTATTACCTTTTTTGGGTCAAAAGGTTTTATCCATTCATCTGTGTCACTCCTGTCATAGATTATATAATTATCTGTATAATCTAAAATCCAACTGATATCAGCGTTGTAATTTGAAACCATTAAAAAATTCTTGGTAATTTTCATTTGTTATATTTTTATAAATCTACTTATGAAATTTTTTGTCTTGAGTGAAAGTAAGCCACCAATTTTCTTCTTTAAAAATGAAAGGATATTTTTATCATTTTGTTGTTTAATTGGCGTGTTTTTTGCATTGAAATAGTCTGGATGATGTTTTTGATATTCCTCAAATTCTTTTAAACATGTTGTATAATCACTTAATTTTCCATCTCTATCTTGATACATCCATTCTTTCGTTATATTGTATCCACAGCTCCAATAACCATCTGAAATATTATATCTTGCCCAATATTTTGGAGCAATACAGTATTTTAAATTTTCAGATAGCCATGCAGGGAACCAAGCGAAGCTTGAGTTGGAAAGAATTAAATAATGCGCATTTTTTATAATCACATAATCTTTTGCAATATTGAAATGAAAAACATCATAATTGGGGAAGAATTTTTTTGCTTCATATGTATCATCGGCAATAACGACAAATTTTAAGTCTTTATTTATTTTTAGCATATTACTCACAGCATCACTCCAATATTTCTTATTTAAATATAAATCTTTATGTCGTGCATATTCTCCACCTCTAAAATTTATAATACAAATATTATTATTAGCATAATCGTTGCACTCATATTCTATTTTTACTTTTAACCATTCTTTTATTTCATTTTTTCTGTGTTCAAAATATTTTTCATCTTGCATCATACCGTCAACCTTGGTATTTGGGTAAACATTCACCAGATCCTTATCGTAAAGTCTTATATCCGATCCATTAACTGGATGAATAATTTCCTTTTCACGGTAGTAGTAATTTACCCCATCCGGTAATTTTTTTGGAGGGCCACCTTCTGGGCCTTTTCCACCAATAACTTTTTTACCCCAATCTAAATTTAAAAAATCAGAACCTTTAAATTTTTCCGGATTCATAATACCAAAGTCGTAGCCTTTATCTAAGGCTATTGTTCTTGTTGTGACATAACAGGCGAGTTGATTTCCTAATCCTTGACCATTATACATTTCAGTAACTATTAAATTGCCTTTTTCAAAATTAGGATAACAAGAGTTTTCACCTATTGTTTTATGATAAACAAAAGTTTTTAATCCTTTATTTTCTGGTAATGGCATTTCTTTTCCAAAACGTAACGCTTCCTCAAAAGGAGCAAATTTGCAACCATTTTTTTCAAATATATGTCTCATATTTACACAAATATAGCCATCTTCGTTATAAAACCCATGGAAAGGTTTCCACTCCATTCCTATTTTTTTGGGTAATTGTAAAAGTTTTTTTGATCTTAAAGATACACTATTGCCAACTCTTTGGATCTTTCCATTAATATCTTTATAAGAAAAATTATCTGTTGGTAAAGGAAAAGGGGAACCGATAAAATCATAATTTAACCACTCATCACGCCATAGTTGTGGTTCTCCTATTCCTCCATCTGGGTGTATTAATAAAGCAAAATCTGTTTCTATATAATCTCCTAAATCAAAAACAACAGCTTTATTCCATTCATCAATAGTATTAGTAGATAAAATAATATTTTTAATTGCACCAAATTCTATATTTTTTGAACTATAATCAAGAGCCCTTTGTTGTTGATTTGTATATTTTTCAGAGCCAATACAACAAAGAGTTACATTAGGCAATTTCAATTTATTCATAATCTGTTGGGATAAACATTCCAGTTTCTTTTATATAATCATTAACACTATTTGGTTTAACATCTGGTCGAGTTCTCTTGGCAAGTTCAAACATTGTTTTTCTTCCTGTTCCAAGATATTCAAGCTTGCATGTTTTTCTATCCCACTCTTTTACTTTTTTTGCTAGTAATTCAGCAATAACATCAACATAGTCACCTTGAGTATATTGATCTATATATGCTTTTGGAAAAGGGAATGGATTTGGTTTGAATAATGTTCTAAGAATAAGATGAGCTGGATGTGTTTTTACGATTTCCTCCCCAAGTTTTTTTGTTAAAGCATAAACACCGAAGGGGTTGTGAGCAAATTCTGTTGAGATAAAAATAAAAGGAGTATTTTTATAGTATTCTACTAGATTAAATGTTCCATAAACATTTACCATAAAACATTTTTTTTGATCTTCAAATTCAGCTTTTTTAACGTCAGTATAAGCTCCAATATGTAAAATTAAATCATATTCTTCTTTTGGTATATCTTGCGTAAAATCAAAATCTTTACTTCCAACATAATTTCCCTCAAGATGTTTCTTGAGTTCGGTAGCCAACCGTCCTGTTCCCCCTGTAATTAATATTCTATTTTGCATAAAACTCTTTTACTTTAGAAATTATAAAATTTACTTGCTCATTAGTAAGCGCGTTATGGACGGGGAGAGAGAGTAATTTTAGCCATACTTTGTCTGTAACGGGTAATGGTCTTTTAATTGCCTTTTTCCAATATGTCATTTCTGAAAGTGGTTTGAAGTGTACAGAAGTCGCAATTCCATTATCTGCAAGAAATTCTGATAATTCATTTCTATTTTCACACTTCATTGTATAGTATTGCACTGTGTGTGAATGCATTGGTATTTTTATTTGAGACATATCTTTAAACGCTTCATTATACAGAGATTCAATTTCTCTTCTACGAGCATTTGTTTTTTCTAGTCTACGAAGTTGACCTAGTCCTACAACTGCTTGGACATCTGTCATATAAGCTTTAATACCTTGTGATTGAGTAATATCGTAGTCCCAAGTATATTTCTTTTTATCTACTCTATCATATGTAGATTTTTCTACTCCTAGCCATGTTAAAGTACGAAGTTTTTTATAAATAGCTTCATCGTTTGTTGTAATTGCTCCTCCATCCCACATTGGCAAACTTTTAACTGCTTGAAAACTCCAGATAGTTATATCTGCATCCTTACCTGCTCCGGGGGTATACATAGCATGAGCCGCATCTTCAATAATAAGTCCTTTAAATTTTTCTCGAATACCTTTTATATCTGCTAGTCTTCCATGTGAATCAACTGTAATAATTGCTTTTGTTTCTGGAGTAATAACAAGAGTTTTTGGATCAAGACAAAGAGTATCAGGATCAATATCAGCAAAAGTGACATCCATATTATTCCATTCACCAACAATAGCATCTGAGACAAAAGTCATAGGGGTCGTGATTAATTCTCCTCCTTTAATATTATAAACTTTTAAACACAGATCAAGAGCAGATGTCCCAGAGTTCATTCCTACGCAATATTTAGCTCCAACATATTTAGCAAATTCTTTTTCAAATTCTTGAGTTTTTGGTCCAAATCCCCACCAGCCACTATCTAGCACTTCTAATAATTCTTTTTTTGTTTGCTCATCAATTGTTGGTCTTAATACAGGTATCATGTTATTAATTTAATTATTTATAATAATAAAATTATTCTACCATAATTTAAATAATTTCAAAAGTTTATTTTTATATACATTCTGATTCTTATGTTTCTCTTTTACATAGGTATATTCACTTTTTTTTACTTTTTTATCTAACCAATTGGTTGTTTGGTGTTTTCCTATACCTATAACAACATTTACTTTATTTAAAATATCTGGTTTACCAAATTTATCATAATATCTCTTGTAATAATCACAATCATTTAACCAAATCAAAATATCATCAAACATTAAAGGATTTTCGTTTTTTATTGTAAGCACAGATGGTGCTCCTATAGTATTTTTACCTAGATATAATTTTTTGTTATAAGTAGGGAAGTGTGGTTTTATTATTTTCCCATCACCCCTGTCATGGCCACATCCAGTAACTAACCAATTTCCTTTAAAATTATCTACTATATCTTGTAAAGAATTTTCATTACTTAAATAATCATCCATATGTAATATTTTAATTAATTTTCCAGATGCTTCTTTCATTGCATTGTTTGTATTTATGGAAGCTCCTCTTTTAAAACTTTTTAAGTATTTAATATTTAAAGATTGGTAATTAGAATCTTTACAAAGATTTTCTATTACAGTATCTTCAGAATTATCAGATATTACTACCTCAAAATTTTTGAAAGTTTGTTTTTTAAACATATCAAAATTACGAGCAAGAAATTTTTTTCCTTCTCCATGCATTTCATAAGTTGGTATGCAAATACTTATCATTATTTTTTCCATTTTATTGTATTATTGTTTTAATATTTTTTTCCACCAAGATTCATTATTTTTATACCATTCAATGGTTTTTTTTATTCCTTCTTCAAATGATACTGAAGGTTTCCATCCCAATTCTTTTGTTATTTTAGAGTGATCTATAGCATAACGCATATCATGTCCTTTTCGGTCTTCCACAAAAGTTTTTAAATTATTTGGTTTATCTAGTAAACTTAAGACAGTATCAGATATTTCAAGCCCATTTTTTTCTGAATCACCGCCTATGCAATATGTTTCACCAATTTTACCCTTATGAAGAATTAAATCAATTGCAATACAATGGTCAATTACATAAAGATAATCACGCACAGCAAGTCCTTTTCCGTAAATTGGAAGTGGTTTGTTTTCAAAAGCATTTGTTATAAAAAGAGGAATAATTTTTTCTGGGAATTGAAATGGTCCATAATTATTTGAACAATTTGAAATTGTAGCTGGGAAATTATATGTTTCAATAAAAGCCCTTACTAAATGATCTGATCCAGCTTTTGAAGCAGAGTATGGTGATCGTGGAGAATATGAAGTATTTTCATTAAATTTTTCTTTTAAATTATCTAATGATAATGTACCGAAAACTTCATCTGTTGAAATGTGGTGAAATCTTTTAATTTTTAAATCTCTTGCAACTTCAAGTAAAATTTCAGTTCCAATCACATTTATTTGTACAAAAATTGATGGTCCAGTGATTGATCTATCAACATGGGATTCAGCCGCAAAATGAACAACAATATCGCAATCTTTCATTGCTTTTTCAACGATTTTTCTATTACATATATCACCTTGAATGAATGTATATTTTGGATTATTTTCTATACTTTTTAGATTTTCTAAATTTCCAGCATAAGTTAATTTATCCAGATTAACTATTTTATAATTTGGATATTTATCCATCATATAAATGATAAAATTTGAACCTATAAACCCAGCACCACCTGTAACTAAAATTTTCATAAATAAATTATAATTTTTTAATTATTAAAAACTAATATCACAATCTTTTAAATATGGTGCACTTCTATCTTTTTCTGATAAAATTGGATTATTATTTTCCCAATTTATTCCAATTTCTGGATCATCAAAACGAATAATTCTTTCTGTTTGTTTATTGTAATAATTATCAACTTTATATTCAAATTCAACATTATCAGTTAGTGTCAAGAATCCATGAGCAAAACCTTTTGGTATAAAAAGTTGCTTTTTGTTTTTTTCTGTTAGTTCAACTGAAACCCATTTTTTGTAAGTCGTTGAATTTTTTCGCAAATCAACAGCAATATCTAAAACAGCTCCCTTAACACAACTAACAAGTTTAGATTGAGCATATGGGTTATTTTGGAAGTGCAATCCTCTAAGAGTTCCATTTATTGCGCTGAAAGAATGATTATCTTGGATAAAATCAATATCTATTCCAATATCTTTTAATTTTTTTTTATTATATGATTCAAAAAACCAACCACGATTATCTTCAGAAATATCTGGTTCAATTATTAAAACATCTTTAATTTCTGTTTGGATAACCTTCATATATTTTATTACACTAAATATCAATTAATATCTAATTTTGCCTTCAGCAACTTTCATTAAATGTTGTCCGTATTGTGATTTGTTATATATTTTTGCGATTTCAATCAACTTATCTTTGCTTATCCATCCATTTTTATAGGCAATTTCTTCAAGTGCGGCAATTTTTATATTTTGTCTTTCTTCTATCACTTTAATAAAATCATTAGCTTTCATAAAAGAATCAATTGTACCAGTATCTAGCCAAGCAAATCCTCGTCCTAAAAGTTTAACATCTAAATTTCCCTCATCCAAATACATCTGATTAATACTTGTTATTTCAAGTTCGCCTCTATTGCTTGGTTTAACTTTTTTTGCGAAATTTACAACTTTATTATCATAAAAATAAAGACCAGTAATAGCATAATTTGATTTTGGATTTTTTGGTTTTTCCTCAACAGAAATTACTTTTCCATTTTTATTAAAATTAACAACACCAAATCTTTCTGGATCATTTACATAATATCCAAAAATAGTTGCGTGATTTTTATTTTCCACTGCTTCTTGTAAAATTTCTGTTAGACCATTTCCATAAAAAATATTATCACCAAGAATCATTGCAACATTATCCCTGCCTATAAATTTTTCACCAATAATAAACGCTTGCGCCAATCCATCAGGTGAGGGTTGTTCCGCGTATGATAATTTTAATCCAAAATTTTCACCATTTCCAAAAAGTTTCTTAAAATTTGGCAAATCTTGAGGAGTTGAGATAATTAAAATTTCTCTAATTCCAGCCAACATTAAAATTGACATTGGATAAAAAATCATAGGTTTATCGTAAATAGGCAACAATTGTTTGCTCATAGCCATTGTTAGTGGATAAAGTCTTGTACCACTACCTCCTGCCAATATTATGCCTTTTGTGTTGTTTTTCATTAGAATAAGATATTTTTACTTGATAAGTATGCTTTTAAAATAACATAAAAAAGGAATAGAATCAACAAAATAGAATTTCTTAATTTTATTGTTTAAAGATATTTTTTATTTTAAATAAGCTTTCCTCTTTTATTTTTATAAGTATTATGAAGTATAAGAAAATAGCTAAAATTATTAATAAATAAAGATTTAAATTTAAATATTTTAGAATATATAAAAATATTGACATTAGTATAGATGCTAAAATTATCTTAAATAAACCGCTAAATATTTTTAATTCAATAATTTTTCCTAATTCTTTCTTAATTAAAATCATTATTACGAATTGACTGATTAATGTTGCAATAGATGCTCCAATACCACCGTATTTAGGTATTAATAAAATATTTATTAATATATTCATTATAGTGCCAATAAACGATATTTTGATAATTGAGCTATGCTTATTAAAAATAAATATAATACTATTAAAAATCAAAGCAGGTGATACAAATAAAATACTTAATAAAGAAACCTGAAATATACTAATAGTAGGTATGTATTCTGATCCAAATAGTTTAATAATTAAATTATCTCCAATTACCAATCCTCCAAATATAACAGGAATAGAAAATAAATAAACTATTTTTATTAATGAATGTACAACATTTTTTATTTTTTCTTTATCCCTGATTTCTTTTGAAAGTGTTGGCAACAAAGAAGAGGTAAGTAGTCCGGGTATTATATATAAAAAAGCAATAATTCTCTGACTTGTAGCATAAAATCCAACTTCTCTTGTTCCTTTTATCCATCCTAGCATTACAACATCTGTATTTGACATAACTGATCCAAGAATTGCAAAAAAAGAAAAAGGCCATGCTATTATTATTAGAGGTTTAATTAAATCTTTTGAGAAGTTTTTAATCATATTTTTTAAATATTTTCGAAAAATAATCAATGTAAATATCATGCCTGATAAACTGCCTAACATATATCCAAGTGCAAGCGAGAATACTGTTTTTGAATTTACTAAAAATATATAAGCAAAAAGAATTATAAGTAAATTTGTAATTATTTTTACAAATGCTTCCACTTCCATTTTTTCCATTGATCTATTGATGGCAAAAGTAAAATCTCTGATTCCCTCAAAAACCATTAGTAAACCTACTAAAGGAATTAGTGTAAGTGATAAATTATCTTTTGCAAATAATGGAGCAAAAAGAATTATTAATGTAAATATTAATATATTTAATATTATTTTTATTGAAAAAGAAGTGGCTATATACTTATTTTTTTCAGTTTCATTTTTTGCTAGTTCTCTCGTTAATATTGAGGCAAGTCCAATGTCAGAAAATATCATAAATAGACCGCACAATGATATTACATAAGAAAATGTTCCCCAGTCTGAAACACCAAGGATTCTTATTGCATAAAATATTATTATTAATTTCAAGAGTCTGCCTGTAATCTCTCCAAAAGCAAGCCAAAATGTATTTTTTACCAATACTTGATTGATATTTTTATTACTTAATAGAAATATTTTAATTTTCGTGAACATATATATTTAAATTAATACTTTTGCAGTATCATTGCGATTGTTTTAAGAATAATCAAAATATCAAGAAAAATATTTCTATTTTTTATATAATAAAAATCGTATTTTAATTTTTCTTTTGTATCATTAATTGATGCTCCATATTTGTAATTAACTTGAGCCCATCCAGTAAGTCCTGGCTTTGTTGAATGTCTTAAATTGTAATAGAGTATTTCTTTGTTTAATGTTTTTGTAAATTCTGGTCTTTCTGGTCGTGGTCCGACTAAAGATATATCTCCTTTAATAATGTTTATAAGTTGAGGTATTTCATCTAAATGAGTTTCTCGGAGAAATAGACCGACAGTGGTAATTCGCGTATCCTTTTTATTATTTTCTGTCCATATTGCGCCATTTGTTTCAGCTTGTCCATCTTTTGATAGAGCGAGCATACTTCTGAATTTATACAGTGTAAATATTTCATCATTTTTTCCGACACGTTTTTGTTTAATTAAGACAGGTCCTTTAGAAGTTAATTTTACAAGCAATCCGACTATTATAAAAATAGGAGATAAAACTATAATTAAAAAAGAAGATAAAACTATGTCCATAATTCTTTTTTCAAAATTAAATATAAATTTATTATTATTATTTATATAATCTATTATTTCATTTTTTTCTATTTTTTCAGTTGGAACTTTTTGGAATGTTTCTTCATAAAAATTATTAATAGTAGCAACAGAAATATTTTCTTTTATAATATAATAAATATTATCAAATTCTTTTTCTTCAATAGAGTCAATAATCACTAAGTCTGGTTTTAATTCGATTATTTCATTAAGATTAAAATTATTGGTTTCTTTTATTATTTCATATCTAATATTTTGATTATTTTTTAATTCATTAACTAATTCATTATTATTTTTATTAACGATAAAAATTTTTTGATTAATCCTTTTTTTAATATAATATCTTTTAATTATTGTTCTTAAATAAAAATCAATAATTCCAAAAATTAGAGTGAATATTATTAAATTTGTTTTAGGAGTTAGTTTAAATAACCCTCCAAATGCATAGAAAATTAAAATAGAAATAGCAAATGAAATAATCAAGCTTTTTATAAAAGAATTGGTAAATTCTGTTATATTTCTGTTAAATCTAAAAGAATATAAATTAAAAATGTAAAAACTTAAAATGAATGAAATAATAATTATTAAAAATGGGATTAAATGGTTGTTTAATTGAGAGTAAAAATCATTTTTTCCATATCGTAATAAAATCATAAAAAAAAGAGCGCTAAATGCCACTGCTAAATCAACAATAAAAACAAAAAACATTTTTAATTGTATTAATAGTTTTTTCATTATTTATACACTAAAAAAATTATACTCATTTGAAACTAATGTAATATATCATAAAAAAGATATTTTTTACAGCTCTGTATTTTAATATTTATAGTATAATTAAAATATTATGAAAAAAGGATTTACTTGTGGAGCTTTTGATTTATTGCATGCTGGGCATATTCTTATGTTGAAGGAAATTTGCGCGCAATGTGATTTTCTTATTGTAGGATTGCAAGCAGATCCTACAATTGACAGACCAGAAAAAAATAAACCAATTGAAACAGTTGAAGAAAGAATGATAAGACTGCAGAGTTGTAAATATATTGACCAAATAATTTTATATAATACTGAAGCTGATTTATATGAAATGCTTAAAAAATTAAATCCAGATGTTCGTTTTGTTGGAGCAGATTGGAAAGGCAAGCATTTTACTGGTGATGATTTGCCTATTAAAATTATTTTTAATACTCGTAATCATAATTATTCCTCAAGTAATTTAAGAAAAAGGATTTTAGATAATTAAATAATTCTTTATGTTATAATCAATATATGATAACAAAACATTTTTTTAAAATATTGATTATTTTTATAGGAATAATAATTATTGGTTTAATTGGTGTCTTTCTGGTGGGGTATTTTGATGATGGGAAAGAACAATCTAAAATTTTAAATGGAGCGATATTAATATTTAAATAATTTCTAAATTTATTGACAATAAATAGATAAATTGATTTACTTTATACAAATAACAATAGTGTTATTTGAAAACTTAAAATCAATGAATTATGAAAAAATTATTACTTTTTTTGTTGTTTGCCTTTTTAGGCTTGAGTTTTTGTGCTAATGCTCAAAATTGGACTCAAAAAACAGATTTTGGAGGTACAGCGAGATATGGCGCTGTATGTTTTTCTATTGGGACAAAAGGATATGTTTTAACTGGATATGATGGAGTTAATAAACAAGATTTCTGGGAATATGATCCTTTGACTGATACATGGACCCAAAAAGCAGATTTTTGGGGGACAGTAAGGCGTTATGCAGTTGCTTTTTCTATTGGTGGTAAGGGGTATGTTGGTACAGGATATGATGGAGTTAATAAACAAGATTTTTGGGAATACAATCCTTTAACTGACACGTGGACTCAAAAATCTGATTTTGGTGGTACCGCTAGATGTCTAGCTGTTGGATTTTCTATTGGTGGTAAGGGGTATGTTGGTACAGGATATGATGGAGTTAATAAACAAGATTTCTGGGAATATGATCCTTTGACTGATACATGGACCCAAAAAGCAGATTTTGGAGGGACAACAAGAAGTGAAGCTGTTGGTTTTTCAATAAATTCTAAAGGATATATTGGGATAGGTTACAATAGTAATTTTAAACAAGATTTTTGGGAATATGATCCTTTGACTGATACATGGACCCAAAAAACAGATTTTGGAGGGACAGCAAGGGAAAATGCTGTTGGTTTTTCAATAAATTCTAAAGGATATATTGGGGTTGGCAATGATGGTAATCCCAAACAAGATTTCTGGGAATATGATCCTTTGACTGATACATGGACCCAAAAAGCAGATTTTGGAGGTGGCCCAAGATTTTATGCTATTGGGTTCTCTATGGGAAATAAAGGATATATTGGAACTGGGAATAGTGGTGTTGTATATAAAAAAGATTTCTGGGAATTTAATTTAGGAACAGACTATGTTAGATTTAATTATTTTAGTGATAATTTTTTAATTTACCCAAATCCGGTTGGAGATATCCTTAATATAGAATTTCAAGCAAATGAAGCAAGTTTAACTAAGGTGGAGTTATGTAATTTACTCGGACAAGTCATTTTAGAAAAAACTTTTCAGGTACAAAATGGTGAAAACAATTTTACTTTTAAAGTAAATACAATTCCTAAGGGAGTTTATATACTCAAAGTTGTTGGAGATAATTCATTTACAAAATTAATAGTAAAAGAATAATAATATTTTTAAAAGAGCGTAATTTTATTTTACGCTCTTTTTATATTGTAATAAAAAATATTTTTTTATATAATTTATATGAATAATATATTGTTATTTAAAAATTTAAAAAATAAAGAATATGAAAAAATTAAATTTGTTTATTATTGCTGTAATAATAAATTTTGCAGTATTTTTTCTGCCATTTAATTTATTTGCGCAAAATATAAAATGGCAGAAATCTTTTGGAGGTATATTAAATGATTGCGCGCAATCAATACAAAAAACCATAGATGGTGGTTTTATTGTCGTTGGATATACTAATTCAAACGATAGTGATGTTATAGGCAATCATGGTACTTATGATTTTTTGGTTATTAAATTAGATTCTTTAGGTAATATTTTATGGCAAAAATGTTTTGGTGGAATGTATGGTGATGTTGGATATTCAATTCAACAAACCACTGATGGCGGTTATGTTGTTGCTGGGGTAACTTCATCAAACGATGGAGATATGATTGGGAATCATGGAGGGAGTGATTGCTTAATAATTAAATTAGACGCGCTTGGTGACATACAGTGGCAAAAATGCATTGGTGGATCGGGTAATGAAGAAGCTTATTTTATTCAAAAAACTTTTGATGGCGGATATATTTTTTCTGGTTTTTCATCATCAAACGATGGCGAAATTGTTGGCAATCATGGTGGCTATGATTATTTAATAGTTAAATTAAATTATGCTGGAAATATACAGTGGCAAAAGAGTTTAGGGGGTTCAGGGGATGATGTTGCATATTGCATTAAACAAACTACTGATAGCGGATATGTCGTTGCTGGATATTCACAATCAAACAATGGTGATGTAACTGGAAATATTGGCAGTTGTGATTATTGGATTGTTAAATTAAATTCTACTGGTTCTATTGTCTGGGAAAAAAATTTTGGTGGAATTAACACAGAGTTTGCCCTTTCTATAGAACAAACTTCTGATGAAGGGTTTATAATTTCCGGAATGTCTAATTCAAATGATGGCGATGTTATAGGCAATCATGGAGGAACAGATTGCTTATTGTTGAAATTAAATTCAGGTGGGGATATTCAATGGGAAAAAAGTTTAGGAGGAACAGGTGCAGATTATTTGTATAATATTAGAAAAACTTTAGATAAAGGATACATTGCTGTTGGATATTCTAATTCAGATAGTTGTAATGGAAATTCAAATGGTGATTTGTGGATAGTAAAAATGGATTCATTGGGAAATATTTTATGGCAAAAATGTTTTGGTGGATCTGACGTGGATATAGGATATTGTATTGAACAAATTGATAGTAATAGTTATATTTTTTCTGGTATGTCAGGATCAAGCGATGTTGATTTAACAAATAATCATGGAAATACTGATTTTTGGGTTGTTAAATTATCTTCTAATTTTGAGAATATAGAAAATATAAATTTATTTTCAAATATTGAAATTTATCCGAATCCGGCTGAAAATTTTATATTAATAAAATTTTCAGCATCTAAAACAGATTTATATAAAATAAGATTATTTAATTTACTTGGACAAGTTGTGTTAGAAAAAAATTTTCAAACACAACAAGGCGAAAATCAATTAAATCTAAGAATAAATGAAATTCCTGTGGGAGTTTATTTGATTTGTATTCAATGTAATGAAAATTCTTTTATTAAAATAGTGGTAAAAAAATAAAACACTATTAAATTTAAATTTTTAAAAAGCGTATAACATTATACGCTTTTTTTATTTTTAATAATGCAAATTGCAATAGTTTGCATTTTGGGATTATTATGATATATTAAACATACCGCAGAGAAAATAGGCAAACAATAAGTCCTGTTTAGTGGGTCGATAATTCAATTAATTTTGGATTAATGCTTGCGGCGAAACCTGTCCGAAGTGCATGAGCACAACGATGCAGGCGGGGCCGTTTTTTTGTTTTAAAATTAAAGAAAAAAATAAATTATGTTATTAAAATCAAAAAAAGAAGAGATTATAAAAGATCTTGAAAAACTAGTTAAAGGATCTGAATCTGTTGTTTTTGTAAATTTTCATGGCTTAAATGCTAATGATGAGACAGTGTTACGTCGCGACTTGAGAAATCAAGACGTTGATTATAGAGTTTCTAGAAAAACTTTATTAAAGCGTGCATTGAAAGACAAAGCAGAAGGGGAAATACCAGAGCTTGGAGGAGAAGTGGCAATAGCTTTTTCTTCAAAAGATCAAATAGCTCCAGCTCGTGAAATTTATAATTTTCAAAAAACTCACAAAGGAATACTAAGTATTTTGGGTGGAGTTTTTGAAGGTAAATTTGTCGGTGGAGAAAAAATGATGGAAATAGCAACTATTCCTTCAAGAGAAGTGCTTATTTCAAAATTGGCATTCTTATTCAAATCTCCTATGCAACGTTTAGCTATAGGGATTAACGAAGTTGCAAAAACTAAGAATTAATTAAAAAATTACTTGTCCCGTTTGAAATTCATATAACGGGATGAAATTATTAAAAATAACAAATTATCTGTTTTTATATATTAAAGAATATATGTACGAATGGAATAATTTCTAATGGGATGGAAAAATTTAAAGATATATTAGAAAAAATCGAAAACATGTCTGTTTTAGATTTAAATGAATTAGTGAAAGCTATTGAAGAAAAGTTCGGAGTATCAGCTCAAGCTGTTGCAGCAACTGGTCCTGCAGCTGGTCCCGTAGCAGAAGAAAAAGATGCATTTACTGTTGTTCTTACAGCCGCTGGTGAACAAAAGATTGCTGTTATGAAAGTTGTGAAAGAAGTTCTAGGTCTTGGTCTTAAAGAAGCTAAAGATTTAGTTGATGGCGCTCCAGCGACATTGAAAGATGGAATGAAGAAAGCTGAAGCTGAAGAATTAAAGAAAAAGATTGAAGAAGCAGGAGGAAAAATAGAATTAAAATAGTTTTAAAAACAAAAAGAGCGAATACAAAAGTTTTTTGGCGAGCGAAACGAAGCCAGTGCTCACAGGCGAAAACTTTTGTATTCGCTCTTTTTGCTTGTTTTTTTATTTAAAAAGCGTTATAACATATACATGGAAATTCTAGGAAAAATATTGGGGAATCCAGCACGCGTAAAGATAATGAGGCTTTTTTTATTAAATAAAAGTAATAAGTTCAATAATAAGGATATTGTAAAAAGAAGCAGAATAACTCCAAGCATTGCTCGCTCTGAACTTAAACTTTTGTCTTCTATAGGTTTTATAAAAAAAAGAGGATTAGATTATTGTTTTAATTATTCTTTTAAATATATTTCTGAATTTGAAAATCTATTAGTTGTTCCTGATGCATTAGATAAAGATGCAATTTTGAATAATTTTAAGAAAAATGGAAGATTAAAGCTTTTACTTGTTTCAGGTGTATTTATTAAAAATAAAGATAGTAGAGTGGATTTGCTTATTGTTGGAGATAAGATGAAAAAGGGTAAAATCGAAGAAGGAGTACATAAATTAGAGGCTGAAATTGGGGCAGAACTCGTTTATGCCTTATTTGATACCAAAGAGTTTTTTTATAGATTAAATATGTATGACAAGCTTGTTCGTGATATTCTTGACTTTCCTCATGAAGTTGTTTTACAAACAAAAGAGTTATCCACACATACTTTAAAAAAGGTTTAAATATTGATATAATCTAAACACATAGCTTATTAAGGTCGAACTTAAAAAGTTTTATTATTAATCCCGGCGTAAAGTCGGTATTCCGACTTAAAAGTGTCGGGATTAAAAAATATTTATTATGAATAATATTTGGGTAACATGGGGTGACGTTTTTAATGCATCACTTCAAGATTTGTGGTGGGGTTTTATACAATTTGCTCCAAAGCTTATTGTTGCAATAGTTTTTTTTATTGTTGGTTGGGTTTTAGGTAATCTTGTTGCTAAAGCATTTGAACATGTTGTTAATGCTTTAAAAGTAGACAAGCTTTTTCAATCTGTTGGCGCAGATGATTTTTTTAGAAAAGCAGGAATGAATTTAAATACAGGATATTTTTTAGGACAAGTTGTAAAATGGTTTGTAATTATCGTTTTCCTACTACCATCACTTAATTTAGTTGGACTAGATTATATTTCATCTTTCTTGAAAGATGATGTGCTTGGATTTTTGCCAAGAGTTGTAGTTGCTGCATTGATTTTGATTATTGCAACAGTTGTTGCTAATGCAGTTTCAAAAGCAATTAATGCTAGTGCAAGAGCAATGAATCTTCGTTCAGCAAATATGTTAAGTACAATTGCAAAATATGCTGTTTGGATTTTTGCTTTCATAATTGCCCTTGGACAATTAGGAGTTGCCCCAGCTTATATGCAAATTCTTTTCGCTGGAATTATTGGAATGCTTGCTATCGCAGGTGCCTTGGCTTTCGGTTTGGGTGCTAAAGATGCAGCAGGACGATTTGTTTCAAAGCTTGGTGAAGACATAGCTCATCATCAATAATTTTTGAAAAATTAAAGATTTTAACAAAAAAAGATGTCACTAGTTGACATCTTTTTTTGTTTCGTATATACTCTTTTAATCAGTATGAAAATAACAAGAAACAGTTTAAAAAGGCAGCGGTAAATAGACGTTTTCTTTTGTCTGTTGACCGCCAAAGGCGGTTTTTTTGTTGAAAAATCTGTTCGGAATGAAAATTGAAAACTTAAAGCTATCACGACAATTAAAGAGGTCTTTTCGCGTCGTAGATAGATCAACTTTCAAAGTACGGAGCGGTCCGGAAAAGAAAGTTTTTTTGTTTTATTTTTGTAGACAAAAATAGAGCAAGAAGAATGTGGTTTATAAATTTCTTAACAGGAAATTAAGGGCGTATGGTGGATGCCTTGACTTTAAGAGGCGAAGAAGGACGTGGCGTTGCTGCGATAAGCTTCGGGGAGGTGCTTAGCAACCTTTGATCCGGAGATTTCCGAATGGGGAAACCCTATCAAGTAAACCTTGATAACTTTTGTCTTTATGATAAAAGAGCGCACCCTGGGAAGTGAAACATCTCAGTACCAGGAGGAGTAGAAACAAATATGCATTTCCTTAGTAGCGGCGAGCGAAAAGGAAGGAGCCCAAACTCATGTAGCAATACATGGGGGTTGTAAGGTAACAATTTTTATTTAATTAGAGAAGAGTCAAAAAATAAATTATTAGTTGAAATTGCTGGAAAGCAATACCGTAGACGGTGATAGTCCCGTAAGCGAAAATAATTTATCTCTTTTATTGTTATTCTTGAGTACCTCAGGACATGAATGGCCGGAGGGAATC
>Ga0172379_10000429_pt1 | contig 106112 bp, 99 predicted proteins | sample GrowelOW334metaG_FD_119756 | JGI IMG/M metagenome (GOLD analysis project Ga0172379, IMG submission 119756) | Groundwater microbial communities from an aquifer near a municipal landfill in Southern Ontario, Canada - Groundwater well OW334 metaG | ecosystem: Environmental > Aquatic > Deep...
AATCCGTCAATTGCTATTGCAAAAACACCAATATACTGCAAGGATTTATGCCTGTCCTTTCTTTGCAGTGCTACTGTAACAATTTATTAAATTTTGCGACTACTATCATGTCGATGCATCGTCACAAATTTCTTCTATTTCGTGTCTATCGATTTCAGGATAGTGAAGCGTACGGGGAATTGTACGATGTTTTTTTTGAACGCATTCGACGGTTTATCTACTTCAAACTCCCAACACGGGAAGATGTGGATGAAGCAACAAACGAGGTCTTTCTTCGCGGATGGGAATATGCGACATCGAGCAAGGTAGATAAGGTAAACGCCTTCTTCTATCGAGTGGCTCGCAACGTCATCGCGGATTTCTACCGAGAGCGAAAGCAAACAGAATCAATCGACGTAGCTCAAGAAATTGCATCGTCCGTCGATATTGAGAAAGAGGCGTCAGACCATGAGGAACAGAAAGAGCTACTGAAGCGTCTTTCTAAACTCAAGGAAGAATATCGAGAAGTGCTCGTGATGCGATACTTAAACGAAATGAGCATTCGTGAAATCTCTGAGGCAATAGAAAAGAACCAGGCCAATGTCCGCGTGATTCTCCACCGCGCAAAAAAAGCGCTCGAAGAACAAAAGTCCTAAAATCCCTATATGGAACGCGACGTGATTTCTCAATTGAAGGCAATGAAAACCAACCGGAAGACCGGCTGGGTTTCATTGGCAGAAAAGCAGGCATCGCGCGCACGGCTCATGACAGCCATTGAACAGACCAATCTCGTTTTTGAAAAACAGGAAGCATTCTCATTTTCACGCTGGTGGGTTACAAACTTCGTTTCAACGCCAATCACGGTTGGCGCTTCTGTATTTGTGCTCGCGGTTGGCGGATGGGTTGGAACAGTGGGTGCTGCGGAAAATAGCGTTCCGGGCGATACGCTTTACGGCGTGAAAATGATTTCAGAATATACACAACTTCGTTTTGCATCCGGTGAGGAAAAAGCAGTGCTTCATACGCAATTTGCGGAAAAGCGTTTGCAAGAAGCAACCGTGCTCGAGCAGCGAGGTGAGTCGTCAGAACCGGCAATTACTGCATTTAAGAGTGAAATGACAAAGGCGGGGAACCAGCTTCGCGAGCTTCAAGATTATGGAAGCGAAGATATGCTTGCGGTTGCAAGCGAAGTAAATGCAAAAGTCGATGAAATGAACACCTCTATTGAGGCGAATAATTCAACGTCACAAGCAGAAACGCTTGTAGCAACGAAAGGCGCATCACAAGCTGTGGTGGACGTTGTGGTCGAGGAATATGAAATTCAAGCGCAAGATGAGTCCCAACAAGATTTGGATGCCATGTTTAAAAAAGAATATTCTGCCATGAAAGGGCGCGAGGCATTTGATCTTGGACGCATCAATATGATGCAGTCCGTGATCACGGCCAATAATTTGACGGTTGAAATCAAGCCGACCGTGCTCGCGTACAATATTTCGCAAGCAACCGATCCGGTCTATGAAGCTATGAGTTTGGCAGCAGCGGGCGGGTATCGATCGGCATTTGATATCATGCGTCGTGCTGATGCAGATTTGCTGGTGGTGGAAACACAGCTTGCTATGTCAGAAGAAATTGTCATGCAAGCAGTTCAGTTAAAACAAAACGAAGTCACGATTCCTGAAGTAAGCGAAACTCCAGTTACGGTTCAGCCCCAAGAATAATGTGTCTCTATCAGGCAATGCAGACCAGTGCTGTATTTCCTGATAGGAACGCATTAAAACGCGTTTCTACTTACTTCTTCAAAAATGAACACTACCAAAAGGTCGGGGCCGCAGGGCCGTAGGGTTCATCTACTTACTAAATGGAAAGGACCTATCCGATTATGGATAAAACTTTAACCCAGCGCATTTCCTCAGCCATCGTTGCAGGCGCAACGATTCTTTGGGCTGTCGGAATCGGCGCATTTGCTGTCCCACAAGTCACACACGCTGCTTCAGCTGGTGATTTGATTAAGGGCAGCTCGCTCTCGACTCTTTACTACTACGGCTACGATGGTTCCCGATATACCTTCCCGAACCTCAAAACCTACGAGACTTGGTACTTGAACTTTTCAGGTGTCCAGACTCTTTCAGATAGCGCGCTTGCAGCAATTCCTCTCGCAGGAAACGTTGTCTACCGCCCAGGTTCATACTGGGTCAAAATCCAGAGTGATCCAAAGACCTATGCTGTTTCTACCGATGGAACCATCCGTTGGATTGAAACAGAAACCGTTGCAACAAATTTTGCCGGTTCAAACTGGAACACCCAAATTCATGACGTTCCAGATACTTTCTTCGTCGACTATACGGTTGGCACATCTCTCATGGATGCTGATGCCTTCGATGGAATGATGTGGAAAGATGGCTCAAACTATTACGCCGATGTTGATGGCGCAAAACGCCTCGTATCATCAGCTGGACGCACCGCCAACAATATGCGCGATGTGTACTTCCTTGATGGCACAGGCATTGACGCTTCAGCTCTTTCCTCAGGCGCTGAAATCACAGCCGAAATCTGCAATATCACCGACGCCGCTCAAACCGGTTGCGTTGAAACCGCAGGTGGCGACCTTTCAGTCGCTTTGGCTTCCTCAACCGCAGCTGGGGCAACATTGCCACAGACTGCAACTTCGGTACCAGTATTTAGCTTCAACGTTACCGCTGGTAGCGAAGCCGCAACGCTCAACCAACTCGTATTGACCCTTGCCGGCGTTGGTGCAACAACCAATATCGACAATGTGTACCTCTACGAAGGTGCAGAGCGTCTTACGGAATCCCGCTCAATTAATGCTTCCACACGTCAGGCCACCTTTGGTAGCTTGAATTACTTGGTTGCAGCAAATACAACAAAAACCCTCACCGTTCGCGCTGATATTAACTCAAGCGCAGCAGCAGGCAGCGTCTTCAATATGCAGATCAAAGCTGCAACAGACGTGACTGTGGTCGGTGGCACAGCAGGTGGCGTATATCCAATCAATGGAAATTCATTCACCTTTGCCGGAGTTGACGTTGGAACCCTTACTGTTGCAAAGAATGGAACAATCTCAAATCCAAGCCTTGGTGCAAACGATTCGGTGATTGCTCAATTCTCTCTTGCAGCCGCAACGGAAGATGCAAGCGTACGCGACATCACGTTGAAGATCGATAACGCCGCAGATCATTCAGACTTCAAGTTGATGCAGGGGACAACCTTGATTGCTACCGGTACGTACATCGGCGACAAACTCGTGCTTTTCTCTCTCGCAACTCCATACTCAATTCTTGAAGGCACAACCAAGATTTTCAAAGTAACTGCTGATATCGGCGGTGAAAGCGCAGAAACGATTTTGGTTTCCATTGACAAGACCGCTGACGTATATGCAACAGGTTCTGACTACGGGTATGGAATGTATATTTCAAACCCAACGTACGATGAAACTGGTGCAGCATGTTCAAGTACCAGTGAAGATTGTTCATACTCCACCATTCAGGGTGGTGACGTGACATTCTCATTGTCTGGTCCAGCAACGGGTGACATCCTCACCAATAGCCAAGATCAGGTGCTTCTTGAATATACAATCACGGCAAAACAAGCCATCACAGTGAAAGACATGGATATTATCGTCTATGGTGAAGATAACGGAGACGACGATGCCATGGATGGAACCGATGATAGCGGTGTTGACGCTGACGGACTTATCCGTAGCGCAGGTTCCGAGGGTAACATCAAAGACATCAAGATCGTCAACAAAGCAACCGGAACGGTTGTGATGGGACCTCTTGAACTCGACCTCATCACAGCCGGTGGTGAAGGCGATGGTGCTTCCGATGGCGCCCAGACTATTGACTTCACAGATGACTTCGAGATGGCAGCTGGTGAAACATTGACTCTTCAAGTGAAGGTTGATGTTGACAATAACCTCACCTCTGGCACTGAACTCGGTGCAACATTTGATAAGTCAGGGTTCGTTGCTGAAGACACCAATGGTGATACAGTAACCAACATTGTGCCTAGCACAGATCTCGTTGGTTATAACCAAACCGCAGGTGCTGCTTCATTGACACTCTCTCTTGCAAGCACCCCAGGTGACGTTACAACGATTCAGGGTGCAGATGGAGTCTTGGTACAGAAATTCCAGCTCACAGCTGGCTCAGTCGGTACATCTACCGTTACAGAAATCGTGCTTGCCGCCTTTGGTGACGCCGATGACACCACACCAGTTCTTGGTGGTGAAGCAGATGGACAGGTCGAAGATTTTGTCGAATCCTGCTCAATCTACGATAGCGCCGATGCCTTGATTGGCGGACCAGAATCCCCATCAACCGATGGCACAACAATCACATTCGATAATTTGAGCTGGGATATTGCAGCCAGCGAAAACGAAGTGATTGCTGTAAAGTGTAATATGGCCAACCCTTCAGAGACCTCGGTGACGTACTTGGCATTCGATATTACAACAGCTGCATCAGATATCGTCGCACAAGATGCAGAGGGCAATGACCTTGACCCAACAGGTGACACTCCAAACAGTGGAGTAACAGCAACGAACCTCGTTACTGTAAACGCTTCGGGTACCCTTGCATTCGCAAAGGATTCGAGCTCACCAAGCGCGGACATTCTTCTTACGGGTTCAACCAAGAATTTGGTTGCAACATATCGTATGACAGCTTCGAGCGAGGACTTCAATGTCCAAACCCTTGGCTTTGAGGAAGGTGCTGCAATCGCTGCTGGTCAAACAGCGGGAACGTACGCAAACAACGTTGGTCTTGTAACACTTGAGTACAAGAATGCAGCTGGCACAACAAAGACTGCAACAACCACGATGTCAGGCGACAACGCAAACTTCACAGGCCTTGATGCATATGTCGATACAGATAGCGCATCCCTCGTGAAAGTGTATGTGGATGTTCCAGTAACCGACCGCAGTGTTGGTGGCAGTGCAACTTCTAACGAAAAGGTTCAGATGACTTGGAATGTTGACAGCTCCGGCACAGATCAATATAAGGCCGTTGGTGTTGCTTCTGGCGCTACGCTTACAGAAGCCAACGAAGCCGATGATCTTACGGCGGCAACTTTCATTGTGAAGGAAACCAAACCAACGATCAGCGTTTCATCTTCAACCCCATCGGGCACAGGATTTGTTCCAGGTAACCAAGAGGCATTCCGCTTCAATGTTGCTGCAAATTCAAATGAAGATGTCATCATCGATCAGATGGTCTTCAAGATGAACTCAACGGACAATGCTCCAGGAAGTTGGAATGAATGTGATGCAATCACGGCTTCTGACTTCACGCTCTACGATCTTACAGATTCCAATAAAGTATTGGATGTAGATGCTGACTGGTCATGTCATATTGCCACTGGTGTAGACAATGCATTCGTTACGAATGCAGATATCGGTTACATCTCAATTGGTTTAGGTGGTGACATCACAACTCCAATCATTGTTCCAGCTGGGACAACGCATACATTCGCCTTGTACTTTGATTCAACCGGAGCCTCATCTTCGGCTGATGACTCAGTACAATTCAGTATCCCAGCAGATCCATTCGTCACACCAATTGTAGCCTCGAACGAAGTCAACCTCGCCACGTTTGCGAAGACCGATACAACACTCGACATTGTCTTGTATTCCAACTTCAACGCTGGAGATGTTGTGTCAATCGATATCGATGACGGTGGCTACTCAACGACAGAAGAACTCGTACTCGTTACGGCTTCGACGAATGCAGGAACAGATTACTTAACTGTTGTTCGTGGATATGGTGGAACGGCACTGGGTGTCGCCGATGATCATGACGTGGGTGACGACCTTTACCGTATTCCATCCAGTTTCTACTGGCAGGATGACGGAGATGACACTTCAGATGGAACAGGTCAATACTGGGGCTCTTACCTTGTTGACAACCTTCCAATCTCCGGTGGCGTCATGGGATTCTAATCCTTCGATGCTTCCTCGCGAACATTGCGTGAACGTGTACGCATGAACGCAAAAGAAAAGGCCGCCCATTCCGGGCGGCCTTTTCGATTGGGCGGACGCATTGCGAATCGGGCGGGTCACAGACCCGCCCCTACAGAATTATTTCCCGTACGGGCAGGTCTGCGACCTGCCCGTTTGCGATTCCTTGCAAATCCTTGGCGCTTTCGCTAAACTGCCTGCATAATCATTGCATATGAATGAATCATTTTCCGTCCAAACAAATCCTGAAGGAGGCCTAAAGAATCGCCGATTCGTGGCCTATGGCATCGTAGTTGCCGTGCTCGTTGCGGTGATTGGATTCGTCGTCTTCATGCAAGTGAGCGATAGTCCAAAGTGGCAGTATCGCGGGCTCACGCTCACGCAAGAAATTCAAATGGACGATGCCATGCGTACGCTCCTCGAGGGTCGTCTTGCCACGGAAAAAGCTGCACTTGCTTCGCAAATCAAGGCAGCGGGTGGAAGCAATGAAGATCCCGATCAGGTCGACTGGTTTTTATACGAACAAATTGCCTCGGACTATTATATGCTCGGCGACTTGGTTGGTGCTCGGGAAGCGTATGAGGATTATTTCAAACTGAACGCAATCAATTACGTTGCTTGGAATAACTATGCCAATGTGCTCGAACTCATGGGCGACCGCGAAAATGCAGAGTATGCGTTCAAGCAAGCATTCACGATTGAGCCAATGGAAGAATTTTATCGAGATTATATCGAATACATAAAACTCGATAACGAAGATGGTGCACGTGACGAAGAAATTTTGAATACGCTTTTGGACGGTGTTAGTCGAGCTGGTCAGACCTCTTGGTTCATGGTTGAGCTCGCTGTGTATTATTTGGCCCACGGGGATTGCCAAAATGCTCTTGACCATTACGACGTTGCCAAATCGCTTGATCCGGAAAATGAAACGCTGGTGGGCGATATCGCCGCGGCTCGGGCGCAATGCGCCACGCCGTAGGGGTCGGGTTCCCCGACCCGTCGGGCGGGGAAACCCCGCCCGTACGATGCGGTGCGCGCATTGCGCAGATTTGATACAATACGCTTCGTATGATGAAGCGTATTTTTGGTTTTTTTAGCGTATTGGCATTACTCGTGCCATCCTTTGCTTTGGCGCTTGACCCCAATGATCCAAGCTTTTATGAGCAATGGTATTTGAATCAAATCGATGCACAGAGTGCATGGGGTACCACTACTGGCAGTGATTCCGTGGTTGTGGCAATCCTCGACGCTGGTGTGGATATTGTGCATGAAGATTTAGCCAGCAATATTTGGGTGAACCCCGGGGAGATTGCAGGCAATGGGGTAGATGATGATCGTAACGGCTACATTGACGACGTGAATGGATGGGATTTTGTGGATAACGACGCAACTGTGACGCCAGATATTTCGCCCGACGCAAATTCAGAAGCTGCGGTGCATGGTTCGCTTGTGGCCGGGCTTGTGGGAGCGGTTGGGAATAATCGACTTGGCGTCGTTGGAGTAAATTGGCGCGTGAAGCTCATGCCTGTGCGCATGCTCGATAAAGTCGGCTCGGGGACATCGAGTGATGCAATCCACTCCATTCAATACGCGGTCATGAATGGCGCCAACGTCATTAACTTGAGTTTTTCGGGCACAACGCCTGACCCAAATCTCATCGAAACAATTCGTTGGGCGCATGAAAATGGTGTTGTGATTGTATCAGCCTTGGGGAATGACGACATGAATGTGAATACCACGCCGGTTTACCCAGCGTGTTATGACAGCGCGGAAGGGGATTGGATTATTGGCGTTGTGGCCTCCGACGCGCTCGATCAAAAAGCGGATTATTCAAATTATGGATCAAATTGCGCGGACATTACTGCGCCTGGCTCGGAAATTTTTGGCGTGAGTTACTATGATCCGACCAATGGTTTTACGGAGCAATACATGAATGGCTGGTCTGGCACGTCAATGGCTGCGCCGATTGTTTCGGGCTCGATTGCACTACTCTTGTCAAAATATCCGCAAGCCACGCCCGCGGAAATCAAAACCATTTTGCAACTTTCAGTTGACCCGCTCTCTGCGTCGTCTGATGTGCGTATGAACCTAGGGCCTGGGCGCCTCAATATTGGAAATGCCTTTGCGATCGCCTCAACATTTTTTACAACCCCCGTTGAGGTCGAAGTAATCCCAGCGGAAGAACCGTCGCTTAGCGCGTCGTCGATTGGCACAACAGTTTTGCGAAATGCAACGTCACCCAGCGTTTATGATGTTGCGGGTGGAGCGCGTCGCGTTTTCATAAATGCGTTTGCATATTTCACGTATTTTGATTCGTTCGATGCGGTCGGCACGGTGGCAGATACGGATTTGGCAAATTATAAACTGGCAGGGCTTGTGCTTCCAAAACCCGGAACCGTGCTTGTGAAAATTCAAAGCGTGCCAACGGTTTACGCAATCGAAGCAAATCCAAGCAATGCGTATCGCCCATATCTCCGGGAAATTTTGAGCGAAACCGATGCGATTGCAATGTATGGCGCACATTGGGCGGATTATGTGATTGATATTGAGCCAACATTTTTTTCAAAGTTCACCATGGGCACGCCAATTTCCTCGCCGACACCTGCAAATTTAAGTATCATGAAAACGCGGGCAGAGCTCGCGGCATTAAGTTCTTAATATGAGTGAAGATAAAAAAATTGTTCTCGTCACGGGTGGCGCTGGATTTATTGGATCATTCCTGTGTGAGGAATTATTGCGCCATGGCAATCGCGTCATCTGCATTGATAATTTTTCCACTGGCCACGTACGCAATATCGATCCGTATTTGCGAAATCCTGATTTTCAATTTTTGCGTCTCGACATTAACGAACCATTTGATTTGGAAAAATTCCCCGAGCTCGAACCGTTCAAAATCAAATTCTTAGGTATTCAAGAAATTTATCATCTCGCAGCACCGACTTCGATTGCGCAATTTGATAAGTTCCGCATTCAAACGCTTCTTACAAATTCGGTTGGCACACGAAATATCCTCGATATTGCCGTGAAATATAAATCTAAGATTTTGCTTGGGTCTACATCGGTTGTGTACGGAAATCGTACGGAGGAACAAACCGTATTCACAGAAACCGATATCGGACTTTTGAATCACCTCACGCCACGCGCCTGTTACGACGAGGGGAAAAAATTTGCTGAGACCATGTATTTTACCTACGAGCATGTGTACGGAATCGACGCAAAAATTGCGCGCATTTTCCGCACCTATGGTCCGCGCATGCCGCTCTTTGACGGTCAGCAGATTCCGGATTTCGTTTTGCGTGCCCTGAATGGCGAACCCCTCATCATTAATGGCTCGGAAGATTTCCAAACGTCCATGGTCTATGTGAACGATGTGGTGGATGGGCTTTTGCGCCTCATGCAAGCGCCAAAAGGCCTGGGGCCAGTGAACCTTGGGTCTGACGTTGATTTGAAACTCACTGACGTGGCGCAGATGATTATTAAAATGTGTGAGTCGAAATCCACAATTGAATACGAAGATGCGCTCGAATTCCTAACCGAACTTGGCGTTCCAAATATTGCCAAGGCAAAAGAACAGCTAAGCTGGCTCCCGCTTGTTCGCCTTGAAGATGGACTTGCAAAAACGATTGACTACATTCGCGCAAATAAAATTTTGCTAACTGAAGGCAATCTCTAGACGCAGAAGGCCCACAATGATAGGGTGGATTCTATGAAGATTGTGGCCATTATCCCAGCGTTTAACGAAGAAAAGCGCATTGGCGCCACGCTTTTAGCGCTCAAATCGTACGTGCAGGAAATGGTCGTGATCGACGACGGATCACTCGACGGAACCGTACAGGTGGCGCTCGATTCAGGGGCTCACGTGCTCAAGCACCTGGTGAATCGCGGTCAGGGCGCCTCGCTTCAAACCGGAACCGAATACGCACTTCGTGTACTTGAGGCCGACGCGATCGTTCACTTCGACGCCGATGGCCAAATGGATCCGTCGGAAATTCCAACGCTTTTGGCGCCAATCGCATCGGGCGAAGTCGATATTGTGATCGGTTCAAGATTTTTGGGCGAAGCCGTGAATATTCCGCCGATGCGCAAATTCTTTTTGAAGCTTGCAACATGGTTCACTGCGGTTATTTCTGGAATTCCTGTCACGGATACACATAATGGCTTCCGCGTGCTTTCGAGAAAAGCAGCAAAAGAAATTCGAATTTCTTTGGATCGCATGGCACATGCCTCGGAAATTATCGATCTCATTGTTGCCAAAAATCTTCGCTATCGTGAGATGCCCGTGACGATTCACTATTCTGCAGAGTCGCGTGCCAAAGGGCAATCCACCTTGAGCGCGGTCATGACGCTCAAAGACTTTTTCAAAGGACGATTTTTTGATGATGTATGATTTTTCAAGCGCTACTTATTACGTTTGCCTTCTTTGCCTTAGCTAAAACGTATCGGCAATATCAGCACCGAAAGGTGAGTTTGTATTGGTCGGTTTTATGGGCCGTCATTTGGGTCGTGCTCATCGTGGTAGCCTGCATTCCACAAACAACCGATTTGCTTGCAAATTATGTTGGCGTTGAAAAAGGGGCCGACCTCTTCGTTTATAGTTCGATCGTCATTCTTTTTTATGCGCTCTATCGAACGCTGACTCGTCAGGAAAAAATTCAAAAAGAACTCACAGATTTGGTGCGCGAAATAGCCATTCTAGAAGCCAAGAAAAAATAATATGACAGCACGAGTTGCAATCATTTATGTTTGCTATGGCACAAAGGCCTATTTGCCCGCGGTTGTTGAGGCACTAAAAAATCAAACGTACGAAAAAGAAAAATTGGCGCTCGTTTTCATTCCAAATGGGTCGCAAGATGGCATTCAGGAAGAAATTCGCTCGCAGGTTTTGCCACGATCGAAGATAGATTTGCCAGAAGTGGTGCTCCTCGATGATGGCGTAAATCACGGCTTTGCAAAAGGGAATAATCTCGGAATTGAATGGGCAAAAGAACACGGGTTTGACTACGTGTTTTTGCACAATGGCGACTTAACCCTCGCACCAAACGCCATTGAAGAAGCTGTGCGTCTTGCAGAGTCAGATCAAACAATCGGATCGGTGCAATCGCTCATGCTTTATTGGCACGAACACGAGAAAGTGAATGCGGCTGGAGGGATCGTACATCTTGCGGGATACGGGTATGCGATGGGGAATGGAAAACAGCGAGGGGGATTGAACCTCATCGACGGACAGGAAATATGTTATGCGTCGGGTGCTGCGGTTTTGTATCGCACAGACGCGCTCAAAAAAGTGGGAAATCTCGAAGAAGCATTTTTCATGTATCACGAGGATTTGGAATTGGGACTCCGGCTTCGTCTGGCAGGATATAAAAACGTGCTCGCCGTGAACTCAGAGGCGTATCACGATTATCATTTCAGCGCGAACGTGAAAAAGTTTCAGTGGACCGAACTCTATCGCTGGGTGGTGATGCTCTCGGTTTATAAAATCGAAACGCTTCTACTTCTCTCACCGATATTATTTTGCGTGGAACTCGGTACATGGGCGCTGTCGATTAAGGGCGGTTGGGTGCACGCAAAAGTATGGAGCTATACACAACTCTTGCAGGGGTCAATATGGGAAACCATTCGTCGGATGCGCGCCCACAGTCAATCGTTGCGCGTGATTGCGGACAAAGAATTGTTGCGTCTGTTCACGGGCGCAATCGACAATCAAGAAGTAATGAATCCGATTGTTGAGAAACTCGCAAACCCGGCGATTGAGTTTTGGAAAAAAAATGTCATGGACCGGATCACTTGGTAGTATGCGCATTGCTCACATCACATGCGTTTATCCGCCGGATTTTGGTGGCATCGGAACCGTTGCTGAGTCCCAGGTGCAGGCGCTCCAGGATGCTGGGGAAGACGTGGTTGTATTTCACCCAAAAAATACAAAACCCAACTTCTCGTTTGGCCATGCGGCAATGATTCCATCGCTTCTATTGCGATTGCGCGGATTTGATGTGCTACATTTGCACTATCCGTTTTACGGAAGTGATGTGCTTGTGGTGCTTGCGTCGATCCTTTGGAGGATCCCGCTGGTGGTTACCTATCACATGAAAACCAAATCCACAGGCTGGCAAGGATGGTTTTTTGAATTTCACCGTCGATTACTCGAGCCGCGTATCTTGCGTCGCGCAAAAGCGGTATTTGTGAGTTCGCTTGATTATGCCGGGTCCGTTGGACTTGTGCACAAAAATCTCGTGGAGTGTCCGTTCTGGGTTGACGAAACGCTGTTTACGCCGGGCGGAGATTCTCGTCGAGCGCAGTATCTTGCAAATCCAAATCGGTTGGCGTTTTTATTTGTTGGGGGCTTAGACGATGCGCATTATTTTAAAGGCATGCCGATTTTCTTGCGAGCCTGCGCGCGCCTCTCGTTGGAACGCCCATGGGAAGTGCTTGTGGTGGGCGACGGCAATCGCAAAAAAGAATTCGAGGGCGAAGCCTTACGCTTAGGCGTTGGCGATCGGTTTCATTTCTTAGGGCGTGTGCCAACCGATGAATTGCCAATTGTCTATCGCAGTGCGGACGTGCACATGCTCCCTTCGACCGATCGTTCAGAAGCATTTGGCATGGTATCGCTTGAAGCCGCGGCGTCCGGTCTTCCTTCGATTGTGAGCGATTTGCCTGGTGTGCGCACGCTGGTGGCCCCAGGGCGCACGGGATTTGTGGTTCCACCGGGCGATGTCGAGGCATTGGTCGAGAAAATGCGCTGGTGCTTGGACCATCAAAAAGAGGTCGAAGAACTCGGGCAATCCGCACGACTGCGCGTGGAGGAGTATTATGGAAAGACCGCTGGAATGGCACGATTGCTCGAAACGTATCATTCCTTGGGGAAGATATGAAAATAGGGATTGTTACAAATCTATATCCGCCCTATGCGCGTGGCGGAGCCGAGCAGGTGATTACGCGCACGGTACAGATGCTCTTGGAGCTTGGGCATGACGTATTTTTGGTTACTGCAGCACCGCGTAGTATTGGAACACGCACCATGCGGGGTACGAGTTCCATTGAGCGCGTCTATCGATTTTTTCCAAAAAATATTTATTTTGTACTCGATGATCATCGCTATCCTAAAGTCATCCGAGTGTTTTGGCATCTCATTGATTTACTCTCACCACTTCCCGCGATGCGTGTGGGAGAAGTCCTTGATCGTGAGCGGCCCGATATTGTGATTACGCATAATTTGAAGGGCATCGGTCTTACAATCCCCTGGTTACTGTGGTTGCGAAAAATTGCGCATGTGCATTTGGTCCATGATTTACAACTCATATTCCCGTCGGGCCTATTACTTGCGGGTCGCGAAAAGGTGTCATTCATTTCTTGGCCATTCTACACCGTATATGCCATGGTATGTCGATGTCTGTTTGGAAGTCCGGATTTGGTGATTTTCCCTTCACAGTATTTGAAGGGGATGTATGAACACTGGCATTTTTTCCCGCGTTCAGAAGTGATTGTGCTTCCAAATCCTTCGCCGGATTTTCCCCTCGTGGATCGTCTCCCACCAGAGCGTCAAAAAGTACGCTTGCTCTTTGTGGGGCAACTGGAATCGCATAAAGGTGTTCGATTTTTAGTAGAGTCATTGAAGCGTATGCCTGAAGTAGAACTCACGATTGCCGGGGAGGGCACGCTGACAGACTGGGTGACAAAACACTGCGAAGAAAATAAGCGATTGAATTTTTTGGGATTCATTTGTGCAGATCATTTGCAGGCCTGTTTGGGCACGGTGGATGCGGTTGTAGTGCCGTCGCTTTGCTATGAGAATTCGCCAACGGTTATTTACGAGAGTCTGTCGGCCGGGGTACCGGTGCTCGCTTCTGACATTGGTGGTGTGGGGGAATTGGTACGCGATGGGATAAATGGATACTTATTCAAAGCCGGGGACGCGCATGCTCTGGCGCATGCGATTTGGCGATTGCGCGAACATCGGGTGGCGTTCATGGCAAATCAGACAGAAATCTCCGCAACGGTTGCGCCGTTTGGACTGAAAAATTATACAGAAGAATTGCTTCGACAACTCGAGCGTGTTATCGCTCGAAAACGAAAATCGTAACATCGCCATCGCCCACGGCAAACCAATCATTGGCAACCGCTTTTGTTTGTTCAATGATGGCATCCGCATCCCACCAGTACGCATTCACCACAAAATACGCACGATCCACTCCGGCTAACTCCATTGCAGAAATCATCGTGGCGCGCGAAGGCGTTCCTTCTGCCATGGCGAGATATTTTTCATAGAGCGGTCCTCCGGTTGGAATCGGGTAGTAAAAGAGGTCGCCGTTGTAATAGGTTTTAAATCCAAATTCGTGGAGCGCTGCGGCGGAAACCGATTGATTGGCAAGAACGATATAGTCCGACGATCCAGCATCCTGCGCAATATCTCGCACGGCAATGAAATCCGTTGCGCTCACATTAAATCCGGCTGATCGTGCATAATTATCGTGGCGTGGATAGGCGCCATACACATTGGCCGTCATCCACAGCGAAAGAAAAACAAGAAATGACATTGCCAAATAGGGCGATGTTTTTTTGCATGCTTCCAAGACTCCCACAAGCGCAATGCCAAGGTAGGGCAGTAAAAAAAGGCAGGCAAGCACCAAGAGTCGCTCTGCATAATCTTGGCGTTCGTATTCAATGAGGAATGAAAAATTGAGTGTGGTTGAGAGAAGCCAAAAGTTCATGAGGCATACGATACTCGATAGCGCGGGAAGATAAACGCTCATGGGTGCGTGTTCTTTGATTGCAAAATAAATGCCGATGGCACTGAGAATCAAGATTGGTAAAATTCCATTGCCGATAAACAAATAGAAAAGGTCGAAGATCGGTTGACCTTGGCTTCCAAGAAAATGTGGTAGTGCCAAAAGAGAAAAATCAAATAGATGTGAAAGCGACGGTGCGATGTCGAGTCCGGAAAGACGCGCTTGCAATAAGAAAACGAGAGGAATCGAGATGCAGGAACCAAGCGCGATGAAAATGGTGAGGAAATTACGAACGGATTTTTTCGTGATCGTCGAATGAAGAAGAAGGAAGAAGAAATACCAGAGCGCAGGAATGCCAGCGAGTGGGTGTAAACACAAGACAGCGGCAGTGAGGACTCCAAGCACCCAAAGTGGTGGGGTTGTGGTTTTTTCCAAGATGCGTGGAAGAGAAAAAAGTACGACGCTCGCGATCAATATGTAGGCGATCGTTTGTGGCGTTGTGGAGATAAATGCGCCAAGCGGAAGAAGGAAAAGCGAGAAAAGCGCAATCGGGCGACGTGATTGGAATGCGGTTTTGAATGCGAAAAATCCGCTTGTTGTGAGGAGCACGGTTGCAAGCACAGGCGCCAAAAATCGATTTAAAAGTTCAAGTGGAAGTGCAAAAAGGTGAAGCCCACCGAGTTCGAGCATATACTGCCCGATGTAGTAGAGGGTCTTTGGCGTGAGTGTGCCGGTCGTCGCAATGTGTGAAATGGAAGCTTCGTGAATGAACGGATCAAATCCATACCCAAGCGGATACAATATAGCTGCAAGGGAGATGCTGGAGAAAAAAAGGATTGCAAACAGCAGAATGAGAATCGGTTGGGTTTGTTGTTTGTAAAAAAGAAATGAGAGACTGAGGAGTGCTAGGAAGATGGGGAGGAGGGTCAGGGGAGACAAAACAGCCCAGAGACTTCGCACGGCATCGAGAATTTGAATCGGCGATACAATGGACCAGAACAAAAAGAGAAATACAGCGATGGCTAGCACGGCAAACCAAAATCCCTTTGGCAGCTGGATTTTTTCATCTGTGTCTGCATTTGGTTTTTGGGCAAGCGCCAAAATCGTGCACGTGGTCGCAACAAGCAGGAAAGAGAAGACAATCCCAGGAATCGGCATAAGCCAATAGGCCATGGTGCCAAGGATCAGGAAAAAGACGCAGGCAATCACAGCCCCAAGGATTGTTTGCACATAGGACGTGGCGTTTGGAAGTACGCGCGGACCTAGCAATCGTCCCGCAGAAAAAAGCCATGCGCATAAACACAGCGCTCCTAAAAGCGCATTCTGTACAAAGAATTGGAGCGTGATCGTGGTGGCAGTTGTTGCCAATAGAAGCATCACGGATGAAGAAATTCCTTTGCTCATACGAAAATTATGCTATCATAAGAGCAGAACTATGGCACGCGACGCGCATAAACCGTTTCCACACGACAAGTATCTATACTGGTTCATCCAATGGATTCCCCGTTGGGTGGAGCCAAATCACATTACGCTTTTGCGTCTTATTTTGACGCCGTTTGTGATCATCTTTTTGCTGTACGAAAATTATGATGTGGGGGTCCCGCTCTTTATTTTCACTGCGCTTACCGATGCGGTGGACGGCACCTTGGCACGCATGCGAAAGCAAGTCACGCCGTGGGGAATTTTCTACGATCCGGTGGCGGATAAGATTCTTATTGGCTCCGTGGTATTGCTCGTGGTGATTCAACACATCAATTTCTATATTGCTATTGGAATGGTTGCCGTGGAACTCATGCTCATTATTGGGGGATGGTATCGTCGACGCAAAACCCATATTGAATCCGCTAATATTTGGGGAAAAATAAAGATGATTCTGGAGGTGATTGGCGTCCTATGCCTTCTCATTGCGCTTTGGTCTGGGGTAGATCTTTTTGTTCAAATTTCTAACGGGACGCTCATCGTGGCACTCCTATTTGCCATTGTATCGCTTTTGACCTACTCTCTTTGAGGTATGGCACTGCGAATTCTCAAAATCATTGGGCTTTCTCTTTTTTTCGTTTCGTGTTTTACCACCACATTTTTCGTGGGGCATCTTGCCAATTCGCCCGATGAATCGGCAAATTATTTATTTGCCTCGCAAATTGCAAACGGAAATGCAATGCGTTTTTCTGAGCCTCTTGAGGCGAGTTTGGGGAATCTAATTCATCCGCGCAGTATGGTTGCAGTCGGGGAGTTTATCGTGCCTGGGAGTTTTTTGGGATTGCCGGTACTTGCAGGAATCATGGGAATAGGTTGGAAGGATGGTGTTTATTTGCTTACCCCGCTTCTTGCCGTGCTTGCGATTCTTGCGTGGCGAAGTTTTGTGAAAAACCTATTCGCAAATGAACTCCTCGCTGATCTTTCTGCATTTTTTCTGGCCATCCACCCGGCATTTTGGTATTACGCTGGTAGGCCCATGATGCACAATGTGGGATTCCTAGCATTTTTGATTTTTGCCGTGTGGGCAATTGGCGTGCGACCCATTAAGGAAAAGTGGACGATCCTTAATTTTGTGCTCGGAGGCGTATGTTTGGCTTGGGCCTTGGCATTTCGAACTGCGGAAGCGGTTTGGGTTTTGCCAATTGCGCTTGCGATCCTTGCCGTGATTTGGAAAAAGCATGTTATTTCGTGGAAGCAACTCCTTGGTGTTGTGGTTGGATTTGTGATTGTGATCCCGCCATTTTTGTGGCTCAACAATTCGCTCTACGGAAGCCCATGGCTCACAGGCTATACCATGCCGAGCACAAGTGTGGTCACGTCAGACGCTCCTGCGGTTGCGGTTTCTGTTATTACAAAGATCGCGAGTCTCGTTTTCCCATTTGGGATTCACGAGATGAATATTTTGCAAAATGGATGGTCGTATGGATTTTTGCTGTACCCGATTCTCACCCTGTTGGCACTCCTTGGGATTGGACTCGTTTTTGCGCGTTGGAAGCAGGAAACTGCCACATGGCGGTTCCTCCTTATTATAGGGGGTCTTATTTTGGCTTGGTTACTGGTCGTTTACGGCAGTTGGAAATTTAATGATAACCCTGATCCGCTGGTGCTTACGATTGGAAATTCGTATGTACGATATTGGCTTCCGATTTTTGCGATCGCTTCTGTTTTTGTTGCAAAAGCTGTGCAGTGGATTTCTGATGTTCCATTCCCGCGTGTGAAAATTGGAATCAGTGTGGCGATCATGGGAGTTTGCATTGGTGCATCAGCGTTCACGGTGTTTGGTGGCACGGATGGGTTCTTGGCGATTCGTACGCATCTTGCGGAAAGCGCACAGAAAAAAGAAGCAGTCCTCAAGGCAACGCCAAGCGATGCAATGATCATTACAGATTACGGCGATAAATATTTATTCCCAGATCGTCGGGTGGTGGTTCCGCTTCGAAGTGATGCAACATATGCGATGCTCCGAAACCTCGTTGACGCCGCGCCGGTTTATTATTTCGGGCTCACGCTTCCCGATGGTGATGTGGATTATTTAAATACCACGATTTTGGGTCCGCAGGGGATTATCTTGGATCGTTCGATTACAATTCTTGACGAAACGCTCTATAAATTGCGCGACATGCGCTAATATGGGAACGCGCATTTTTCAACTCGTCCTCATTTGCATTCCGGTCGGGTTATTTTGCTATTTGCTTGGCGTGGACATTGCGCCAGGTGGCATGCGCGAAGCATCGCTCGTCGCCGGGGGATATAGCGCGTTCATCGATCGCTTGCTTCCAGATGAACGCGTGTCGAGCGTTGAGATAACAGAAGCCGGTGGCGCGTACGCTTCTCTTCTTGACGACCCGACGTATTTCTCGGTTCACAAACCGCAAACGGATTTTTCGGAAATTGAGGTGGAGATTTTGTATCAAAGCGAGGGTCAGCCCCTCATTCAAACAGGGCCACGCCTCGATGTGGTTTCGGATAGTTATGCCCTGCAACCACTCGTGAGCGAGACTATTGAATCGCTTGGGTGGAGCGAGATCGAAGAAGACGGAGTTCGTCTTCTTGCGCGAAACGGAGATGTGTCGAGCGTGTCGGAATTTTTGTTCGATCTGCCAAGTCGATCACGCATTGGCGTGCTTGGGTATGAGCTCACAGCGCTATATCTCCTGCCAAATTATGCTTCGCTCGGGTACAGTCAAACGTTTGATGTGAGCTTGCGCGGATATCACAAATATGTGACGTACGTAAAAAATGAATCGTTTGATTTGGATGCAACATATTGGGACATGAATCGTACGATTGGAAAAGACGATGCCATGGTGCGTGTGCGCAATTCCGCTGGTGAGGTTTGGTTTGAAGCGCCCATCGAAGACGACGGAAATACCACGGAAAATCAAACACCGAGTTCAGAGACGATTTCCATTCATGAATCCGGTTGGCCAGAAGGCGTTTACTCCGTTGAATTAGTCGGTACCTCGGATATTTTTTGGCGCAAATTTGTGACGTCGGAGCGCTATATGACGTTTGTCTCCAAGATTTATATCGGCGATGATGTGGGATATTTGGGTGCTACAAAGGCAACGCGATTCTATACCAGCGCAAAGCACCTCGATTTGGAAACGTATCATGCGGACGCGACCCAAGAAGTCCAGCTTGGATCGTCACGTGTCGCAATTGTCACGAGTCATGAGCCGGTGCACGCCGTCATTGCGGACGCTGGCGTCGTAGCCGGGTACACGGCGCAAGGCGACGTAAAAATTGTGGGCGACGGGAAATTCTCTTTCTCACGCGATTCATTTTTCGATCCAGACCCGGTGCAAATCGGCGCCGAAACCGATGTGGATGCACTAAACGTTGATTATATTCTCACGACGGTTGAGGATCCAACCATTGAAGGAGAATGGAGCGTTGCCTTAACGACGTTTTCAACCGAGGGGATTTGGGACGAAAACGGCGATGCTAAATTTGTGCTTTCAATGCCGGCGATTCAAGAAAATGGTGGCACCGTAAAGATTCACGAGATTCGAATTCGTTTTCTCAAAGACCCTTTGAATTTTTGGGGAGTGATTCGAGCACTTCGTGATTTATTGCCGTTTGGAATCTAATATGGATTATTCACGCATTGGAAAAACCGGATTTCTTGTGAGTATCATTTCATACGTTGTGTTTTGGCTTGCGGATTTTTGGCGCACGGGATTTGTGAGTACGGTTTTTTCTGTGCATTGGTTTTTATTGTTTGCGTGGATGTTTGGTGCGCTTTGGATGCTTACGACGACGACGCGTGAAACGCGATTATCAAAATTACTCATTGCAACCCTTTGCCTCATCTTTTTTATCGTACTGTGGAAATTGGGCGATGTATTTGGAGATTTGCAAATCCTCTTGGCGTTTTTTGGCGCCCTCGTGCCGGTGATTGGATTTGTCCTCTTGTCACACAAAAATGAACAAGGTACAACATAGGTATCTATGAAAGATCCAAATTGCATTTTTTGTAAAATTGCTGCGCACGAAGTTCCGAGTCACATTGTCTACGAAGATGAACTCACGATTGCGTTCCTCGATATTGCTGCGGTGAGCAAAGGTCATACATTGGTTGTGCCAAAAATCCACGCGGAAAATCTTTCCGGAAATACAAAAGAAGAAGCCGAAGCACTTATGGACGTGGTTTGGAAAATCGCGCCAGCAATTATGAAGGCACTTGGTGCCAGTGGATACAATCTTGGCATGAACCACGGCAAAGACGCGGGGCAGGAAGTTGCGCATACGCATTTTCATATCATGCCTCGTTATGCGGGGGTGGAGCGATCGTTCCGACGCTTGTCACCAGCAGATTTTGAGCTCGACGAAGTAGCTACACAAATCAAAGCCGCAATTGAGATTGTATGAGCTTATTTCACTGGAAAAAATTATCCTCTGAAATTAAAGCGGAAAATCCGTGGTGGAGCTATCGGGTTGACCGCTTTTTAGGTCCAAAAAGCAAAGAAGTGTCCTATCACAGCATGGAACATCCTGGTACGGTTGTGATTATTGGGCTGAATGCTGAGGGAAAGATTCCGCTCGTGCGTCAGTTTCGTCCTTTATTTGATGCGGAGTGTACCGAATTGCCCGCAGGTCGGATTGACGAAGGGCAAGCATTGCTCCAGGCTGCACGGATTGAGTTTGCGCAAGAGGCAAATTTTGCCGCAACGAAACTCTCGCAGATTGGGAAATTTATGGTTGCTCCTGGGTGTAGCAATGCGTGGGCGTTTGTGTTTTTGGCAACCGATTTGGTGCCAGCAAACGATACCCCAGCCGATGAGATGGAAGAATTTGAACACATGCTCGCAACACCCGCGGAACTCGACACCCTGATTGCCAATGGTACCATTCAAGATGGCGTTTCTATCACCGCGTGGGCTCTCGCAAAACCTCACATTTTAGCTCTACTTGACCAAGAAAACGCCACGCGCTAAGGTACTTGGTACTATGAAAGTACTGGTAACCGGAGGCTGTGGGTTTATTGGTTCTCATTTCATCCGCACGGTTTTTGACCATCGCCCAGATTGGCAGGTCATTAATTTGGATGCGCTCACCTACGCTGGAAATTTGGCCAATACCTTGGATATTCAAACCCATCCACGGTATCGTTTTGTGTATGGATCCATTACGAATCGCGAACTTGTAGAAGCGCTCGTGCAGGAAGCGGATGCGGTTGTGAACTTTGCGGCAGAAACGCATGTGGATCGTTCCATTGTTGATAATGAGCCGTTCATCATGACCAATATTTTGGGCGTTCAGCGACTCATTGATGCATGCGTCAAATATGGAAAACGGTTTCATCATGTGAGCACCGATGAGGTGTTTGGACACCTGGGGCCAACCGACCCCAAATTCAATGAATCCACGCCCTACGCTCCACGCAATCCATATAGCGCTACAAAAGCTGCGTCTGATCATTTGGTACGCGCGGCCGTGGCAACGCATGGACTTCGTGGAACGATTTCGAATTGCACAAATAATTACGGGCCTTATTTGTACCCGGAAAAATTCTTTGCGATTTCAATTACAAACTTGCTTCAAGGCAAGCCCATTATGATTTGCGGGAGTGGCTCGCAAGTTCGCGATTGGATTCAAGTAAAAGATCATGCGCTCGGCGTCTTGGCCATTTTGGAACGCGGTCGGATAGGGGAAACGTATATGATGGGCGGAAATTCAGAATTGAGTGTGGTGGAAGCGGGAAAAAAGATTTTGAATGTGATGGGATACGGAGAGGAGCATTTGCTATTGGTTGCGGATCGTCCGGGGCAAGATAAACGCTATGCAATCGACTATAGCAAAATCAAATCCGAACTTGGCTGGGAACCAACATATACGTTTGAAGAGGGAATCCGCCACATGGTGCAGTGGTACAAACAAAACGAAGATTGGTGGAAACCTGTACGCGAAAGTTCTGGCTACCGTCGGTGGTATCGGATGCAATTTGGCATTGATCCTTAGCTCGTTATAAATTTCGACTGCTGCTTTGTCGCCTTCAGTCCGTTCTCCTCACCGTACACATGGGTACGGCTCGTCGGTACTCCTTCGGCTCCTCGCATCAGTCTGAAATTTATACACTCGCTGAATAAATGATATGAACATAATCCCCACAAAAATTCCGGATGTAAAAATCATTGAGCTTGATGTTTTTGGCGACGAGCGAGGATTTTTTTGCGAAACATTCAATGAAGAAAAATTTGCATCCGCCGGACTTCCAACGGATTGGAAACAGGATAATCATTCTGCATCGGTAAAAGGTGTTTTGCGCGGATTGCATTTTCAATTGCTTCCAAAGCCGATGGCAAAGCTCGTGCGTTGCACAAAAGGAAAAGTATTCGATGTCGCGGTGGATTTGCGAAAGAGTTCGCCCACCTATTTGCAATGGGTCGGGGTAGAACTCTCAGCGGAAAATAAAAAAATGCTTCTTATCCCAGAAGGATTTGCGCATGGATTCTATACGCTTGAGGATTGTGACTTCCTGTACAAGTGCTCCAACGTTTACGTGAAAGAACTCGATGCAAATGTTCGTTTTGATGATCCAGCGTTTGGCGTCGCGTGGCCACTCCAGGGCGCACCTGTGCTTTCAAATCGCGATGCCGCGGCGCCGGCGTTTTCAGAACTTGATTTACCATTCTAGATATGAAATTTCTTATTACCGGCGCACAAGGAATGCTTGGCAATGATTTGGTGCGCTTGATTCAACAGACTGGCTACACCGTGATTGCAACCGATCGCGCCACACTCGATATCACTAACCGTGATCAAGTCCTCGCAAAAGTCCGCGAAATCAAACCCGACGTTGTCATAAACGCTGCGGCGTACAATTTAGTCGATAAGATTGAAGAAGAAGCGGTGTATCCAATTGCGCGCGCCATCAATGCAGAAGGGCCACGCAATCTCGCGGAAGCCGCAAAAGAAATCGGTGCGCGATTTGTGCACTACAGCACGGATTATGTATTTCCCGGGGAAAAGCCAGAAGGCTACCTTGAAACCGACGAGGTGCGCCCTATTTCGAAATATGGTGAGACCAAGGCTGAAGGCGAGCGGCTCATTCAAGAGGTTGGTGGGGATTATTTAATTTTTCGCTTATCAAAAATTTTTGGCGATCCGGGTACGGGCACAGATTGCAAGGAAAGTTTTGTGGCGCTCATGCTTCGCTTAGCAAAAGAAAAACCAGAACTGAAAATCGTAAACGAAGAAGTTGGATCGCCAAGTTATACCAAAGATGTGGCGCGTGGCACGCTCAATGCACTTTTGGAGCGCCGGCCACCAGGGATTTACCATTTAGTAAACGAGGGCCCTGGTGTGACGTGGTATGAATTTGCGGAAGAAATTTTTGGAGCTGCGCATGTAACAACGCCGCGCTACCCGTGTCTTTCTTCGGAATTTCCAAAACCCGCCAAGCGTCCAAAGTTTGCTGCACTCAAAAATACAAAACTTCCCGTTCTGCGTGACAGACGGGAAGCATTACGTGAATTTCTTCTTGCTTTGTTGCGCCGTCCTTCAGCGTAACGGGAGGTGATAAAAGCCGGTGACGCTATTGATGGCGCCAAAGAAATATCCTTCTTTCCCTGATTCAGAAATCCATACACGCTCCAGATTGCCACCCTCCAAGAGGGTGGTGATTTGTCGGTTTGTGGCGTGGATCGCGCGATCGAATGCACTTAGGGTGCTGGAGGTGGCAAAGAGCACGGCATGGCCAGTCGGGTCCCAAGCGAGATACTCAATTGCATCGCTTTGTCGCAATAGGAATGTGGTTGTATGCGACGACGGGGTATAAAGATTGAGTTCATACCCGTCGCTCCACAGTAAACTCGATTCTTCCGCGAGCCAGTCAAATAGGGTGCCACGTCCTTCCAAAAGAATCGGTTGACGCGCAGCAATATCGAGTAAAATAAATCCAGAATTATCATTGGTGAGCACCAAGTAATTTCCTTGTCGCAATGCAATGGTATACGCACTTCGTGGAAGGAGCGCAATCAGCGTTTGTGTGGAACCAATTTGCTGGCGTAACTCGGTATAGGTGCCGTTATCTACAAACGATAAAATACTTGCGTCTAGAAGAATTTGTGTTGAATCCGCGGCGCTCACAAGCACTTCTTTATTTCCACTGCGACTCGAGACGTCCAGTTGCTTAATCGCATCTTCATGAACGGCAGACAAGATTCGATCATCGCTTGGGTGCCAGGAGAGATAATCCGGTGCTTCCATTTCCTGTAGGGAGGAAAGCGCGGTTCCGCTGGCGTCATAAACCGCAATTTTTTTGGCAGGCAGATCTGCAAATAAGAAATACGAACTTCCCGCAGACCAATCGAGAGTCATCTCGGAGGCATCGGTGGTGGTTGGATAGGTGAAGAGCGTTGTATCTTTACTTGTCGTTGTCTCAAAAAGATGAAGTGCACGTTCATTTTTTTCTTCGACCGTGTACAAAACAAGCGATCCGTCGGCATTGGGCGCAACGCGACTCACATCTTGTTGAAATAATAATTCCGGAGACGCTTGCTTAAATAGCAATAAATCTCGAATCGTTGTGGTAAGCCCCTCTTTGATTTCTACCTCATCATTCCACGCGTGATAATCTGTTTTTGAAAATCCCAGCGTATAGGTGCCGGGAATGATGTGCTTGAAAATATAGGGAGTGACCTCATCCACCGCCACATCATCGAGCGAGATGGAAGCTCCGCGCGGCAGCGTTGCAAGCGATAGAACCCCTGTGCGCGTAACCAGCCCTTCTTGGAAATCATAGCGAAACCCGGCGGTGTAGAGCACAATCGTGGGTGCTGCGATGCAAAAGAAGATGAGAAAAAACGCGAAGATGATTCGACGAAGATAGCGTGGCATAGATAGTCACAGCGTATCAAATTTGAAACAATTTGCCCATGGATTTTGTGCGTCGCTCGTGTTAGACTACAGTCGTATGGAAAAAATGAAAACTCCTTGGAAAGGGGCGTCCCTTGGGTATTTATTGCTCGCTGCCAGTTTGGCGGTCACGCTTTTTTATGGAGGATTTTTCTTGGGCCAGTGGCAAGGGGCCACATCAGGCACAAGCGTAAATGGAACCGCGGTCATTCCAAGTGGAAATTTATTTGGGAATGAATCGGATTTAGATTTTGGATTATTTGAAGAAACCTGGACGCTCATCCGTGATACGTATTTGCGAACGCCCGTAGAAGATGAAACGCTTTTTTACGGTGCGCTCGAAGGCATGGTAAACGCACTCGACGATCCGTATACCACGTTCTTTGATCCAGAAACCGCAAAAGAATTTACCGAAGAACTCGATGGTGTATTTTCCGGCATTGGTGCAGAAATTGGTAAGCGCGATGATTTGATCGTGATTATTGCTCCGCTTCCCGATAGTCCAGCACAGCGCGCAGGACTCCTATCGGGCGATGCGATTTTGGCGGTCGATGGGGAAGACACCTATGATTGGTCGGTGAGCGAAACCGTCATGAAAATTCGTGGGGAAATCGGAACCGATGTGGTGCTCACCATTTATCGCGAGGGCGAAGAAACTTCGCGCGATGTCACGCTGACGCGAGCGGAAATCAATGTGGATAGCGTCACGTGGGAATTGCGCGACGATGGGATTGCCGTGATTGAGGTCTCCATGTTCAACGAAGATAGCACGACGCTATTTCAGCAAGCTGTTCAAGAACTCATCCCACAAAATCCAAAAGGAATCGTGCTTGACTTGCGTAATAATCCAGGAGGCTTGCTAACCGAGGCAATCAATTTAGCTGGGTTCTGGGTAGATGGAAAAACGGTCGTGCAAGAACGTGTTGGCGAGACGGAATTTGAATTTCCCGCATCGGGTTCTGCACAACTTGCCGGGATCCCAACCGTGGTACTGGTGAACGAAGGAAGCGCTTCTGCGTCAGAGATTCTTTCCGGCGCATTGCAAGATTATAAGCTCGCACGCCTCATTGGCACGCAAACATTTGGGAAAGGATCTGTGCAGGAATATCACGAATTCCCCGATGGCTCTGCGCTTAAAGTGACGGTGGCAGAATGGCTCACAGCCAAGGGGCGCTCCATCGATAAGGTGGGGATTGAGCCTGATCAAATTATTGAATTAACGCTTGAAGATTATAATGCAGGAACCGATCCACAGTTCGACGCGGCGATCGATTTCCTCACGGCGAGGTAAACTCCGTGGGGGCCGTAAGGTCCGGACCGAAGTGTCCGCAGGGGGTTTGGTCTTTCGGAGGACGAAGCGCGGTGTTCAGATTGCCATGCTCGAGGACGCATTTGGACATTGGACGTTTCCAAAAGGTCATGTGCGACGTTTGGAAACCTTGCGCGATGCTGCGGAGCGCGAAATTGCAGAAGAGCTCAGTCTCACTGGATTGCAATTCCGCGGACAGCTGGGGACGATTGATATTTGGTTCCGTGATCGATTTGTGTGGAAGGGTATGATGATCCACAAATTCATTCACTACTTTTTATTTGAAGCGCCTGCAGATCAGAAATTGGTCCCGCCCCCGCTCGGGGAGCACGGGGAGCAAATCCTTGCGGTTGCCTGGGTACCGGTTGAGAAAGTCTTGCGCAGGTCTACGTATCGCGATTTGCAGCCCATCATTGAAAAAGCCATTGGGATTTTGCGTCTTGCACAGCCTCGTTGACGCACAGGGGTAAACATCGATATCATATTTGCGTTATGAAAATTATCCTCATGGAGGACGTCAAAGAATTAGGCCACAAAGGGGAGGTCGTGGAAGCGTCTGAAGGGTATGTCCGCAATTTTTTGTTTCCACAGCATTTTGCCGTGGAAGCAAGCGAAGAAGCGCTTCGGGCCCTGCGCGAAAAAGAAAAAGCCCAAGGTCGACGCGAAAAAAAGCAGGAAAACGAAGAGAAAAAACTCGCAACCAGTCTTGAGGGGCGGGAATTCGTGATCACGGCAAAAACCGATCACGGCAAATTGTACGGATCCATTGGAAAAAAAGAAGTTGCGAGCGCGCTCAAAAAAGCGGGATTTGCGATTTCCGAGGAATGGATTACGTTTGCTCCGCAAAAAGAGGTTGGCAGCGCGGAAGCACTCGTTTCCTTCCCGAGCGGTTTTGAAGCCGCAGTTACCATTGTCATCGAAGATAACCCTTAACTCACCATCTATCGACCCTGCGGGGTCGATCTTTCGTTTATGAAGCATCATTATTTGTTCGTGGTCGGCGGTGTTATGAGTGGCGTTGGAAAAGGAACGTCGTCAGCAGCGCTTGGGCTCACCATTCAGGCAAAAGGATATTCTGTAACGTCCATCAAAATCGATCCGTATGTCAATGTGGACGCGGGCACCATGAATCCGGTGGAGCACGGCGAAGTATTCGTCACCGTTGACGGCGACGAAACCGATCAGGATGTGGGAACCTATGAGCGCTATTTGGGGCGAGACATTACGCGCATGAATTACATGACAACTGGTCGTGTGTATCAAACCGTAATTGAAAAAGAACGAAACCTCGAATATGGCGGAAAGTGCGTGGAAGTTGTGCCTCATGTACCAGAAGAAGTGATTCGTCGTATTGAACATGCGTCAAAAGAAGCGAAAGCGGACGTAACCCTCATTGAGGTTGGGGGAACGGTTGGGGAGTATCAAAATGTATTGTTCTTGGAAGCGGCTCGCATGATGAAAGCGAAAAATCCGGATGCCGTGCGATTTGTGCTGGTGAGCTATTTGCCCGTTCCGCCATCGATTGGAGAAATGAAAACCAAACCAACGCAATACGCGGTGCGCACCTTAAACGGGGCTGGCATTCAACCGGATTTCATTATTGGTCGTTCTACCATGCCAATTGATAAACCTCGCAAGGAAAAAATTGCGCAATTTTGTGCCGTGCCCTGGGAGCACATTATCTCAGCACCAGACGCAAAATCGGTTTACCATATCCCCGACATGTTTGAGGATCAAAATTTTGCTTCGCTTGTTCTTAAGAGTTTCAAACTCAAAGTGAAAGGCAATGACCTATCCGCGTGGAATGAATTCACAGAAAAACTCGAGACGGCCAAGACGCCAGTAAAAATCGGGGTGATTGGGAAATATTTTTCCACAGGCGACTTCACGTTGTCGGACGCGTATATTTCCGTTCTCGAAGCCATCAAACATGCTTGCGTTGCCGAAGGCGTGAAACCAGAAATTGCGTGGCTCAATTCCGAAGAATATGAAGAGCATCCGGAAAAACTCGATGAGTTGAAAACGTTTGACGGGATTCTCATTCCTGGGGGATTTGGATCGCGTGGCGTTGAGGGGAAAATTGCGGCAATCGAATATGCCCGCAAACACAAGATTCCTTATTTTGGGCTTTGCTATGGCATGCAATGCGCGGTCATAGAATACGCACGCCATGAACTTGGATATACAGACGCCAATACCACGGAAATTAATCCAAAAACGAAATACCCTGTGATTCATTTGATGGATGATCAAGAGAAAAAACTCGAAGACAAACAATACGGCAATACCATGCGATTGGGGAGCTATCCATGTGTCCTCAAGGCTGACACGATTTCGCGCGCATCCTATGGCGAAGAAAAAATCAGCGAGCGACATCGCCACCGCTATGAATTCAATAATGCGTATCGTGCGGAACTTCAAAACGCCGGGCTCGTGCTTGCTGGCACGTCGCCGGATGATCGATTAGTGGAAATAGTTGAAATCAAGGATCATCCATTTTTCGTGGGAGTTCAATTCCATCCAGAGTTTCAGAGTCGACCCCTGTTGCCACATCCGTTATTTGTTGCATTCGTGAGGGCAATGAAAAAGTGATGCCGTACGGGTCGGGTTGCCCGACCCGTACGACGACGTAAATATTCCCGATTGCATAATGCAATCGGGAATTATTAATTGGGGATAATTCCGCGGGGGCTCGCGATTTTTTTGTTATACTATGCTCAATATGAATCGCCGATTTTTTGCGCCGAAATATTTTTTCGTCGCACTTTCACTAATTCTTGGAATTGGTCTTTTTGCGTACGCGGATTCTGCATCCGCTGCGGCGATTTCGTGGGATAGCGGTGGGGCGAACAACGATTGGGAAACGGTCGAAAACTGGTCGGGCGATGCCGTGCCAACCGATGCAGATGACGTGACGATTGATTATGCGGAGACGATTGCTATCAATGCAACAACAACGGTGAATTCTTTAACAGTCGGTGGTACGAACGCAACGGTTCTCAATTTCGATTACGATGCCATTACCGGCGGGGCACTTATTATTGATGCGGGGAACTTGACGGTTGCCGCAAATGGAACGATTACGCATACAGGTGGGTCAACAAGCTCGGTTCTTGCCACGGTTTTTATTGATGTACAAACAGGCGACGCAACAATTACAGGAACAGTGAATGTGGACGGAAAGGGGTATGCAAAAGGGTATGGTACCGGAAAGGGTACGGGCTTTGGTGGAGGTGGTTACGGGGGCGAAGGCAGTGCTGGGAACGGAGGTACGGGAGGCACAACATACGGCTCTATTACTGCTCCGACAGATCTTGGTAGCGGAGGATCTGGAAGCTGTAATGGTGGGGCTGGAGCCGGGTCTGTGAAGTTATTAGTTGCTGGCGGATTAACGGTTGCGGGAAGTATCTCTGCAACAGGTGCAACGTCCAATGAGTGGTGCGCTTCGCCGGGGTCGGGCGGGTCAATTTATCTGGATGCGGGGACATTTGCTGGAGCCGGGACGGTTGATGTGAATGGTGGAGCATATAGCTATTTTAATGCAGGCCAAGGTGGTGGCGGGCGTCTTGCAATTTATTATGATACGAATACCTATTCGGGAACTCCAACCGCATACGGTGGCTATGACGCCTCCAATGGGTACTATGCCGGTGCGGGCACAGTCTATATTAAAGACAATGCCGATACATACGGAAGTCTCACAGTCGACAACAATAGTCATGACATGACAACCGATGATCGATATTTGGGAAAAACAAATCTTTCTTCAACAGCGACCTATAAAAATCTTACAATTTCCAACGACGGTCATATTGATTTAATTTCCGGAGCAACCATTACCGTTGATTCAACGTTTACGTGGACAGGTGGAAATGTCACAGATAGCGGTGGGGTGCTTGCAACCATAACATCAGGGGATGTTGTTGTACCGGCGGGGTCTTACTTTTATGCAAATACGGCGCGCACTGGAGCAGGGGCGCTCACAAGTCTTACGATAAATGGTGTTCTTACACATTCAACAAATAGTACCCTTACATCTTACGTATTGGATGTGGAAACAACAGGCGCAACAGATATTGCTACCGGGGGATCGGTCAATGTTGCAGCGCGTGGTCTTCAAAGAGGGTATGGTACTGGCGCGGCTTCGGGTGATCGCAGTGGAGCTGGATATGGAGGAGAAGGGGGCACAGGATATACATTGGCAGGTGGTGGCACCACATATGGGTCTATTACGGCCCCAACGAGTTTAGGCAGCGGAGGCTTTTCTGGGTGTGCGTCTGGAAATGGGGGCGGGGCAATTAAGCTTACGGTTGGCGGGACGCTTACAGTGACTGGGAGCATTACCGCCAGCGGTGGAGCGAGTGGGGAATGGTGTGGTGGAGGAGGATCGGGTGGCTCTATTTATCTAGACACAGGTACAATCACAGGGGCGGGGGCCATTACATCTGCGGGTGGCGCGGCAACAACAGCGGATGCGGGAAATGGCGGAGGTGGTCGCATCGCAATCTATTACGATGCGAGTACCTATTCTGGGACTCCAACCGCGTATGGAGGATACTTTTCGACGAATTATTTTGGCGGAGCTGGCACGATTTATATAAAAGACAATGCCGACACGTATGGAAGTCTTACGGTAGATAATAATAGTCGTGATATAACAACGGATGATCGGTATTATGGGAAAACAAATCTTTCTTCAACGGCAACCTATAAAAATATTACGATTTCCAATGACGGCCATATTGATTTAATTTCCGGAGCAACCATCACGGTTGATTCAACGCTCACGTGGACGGGCGGGAATATTACAGATAGCGGAGGGGTATTGAGCTCGGTAAATTCCGGGGACGTTGTTATCCCTGCGAACGCTCGTTTCCTAGCGAATACAACGCGGAGTGTAACCTCGCTTACCGTGAATGGCACGATGACACACTCAAAAAATACGACAGTGGAGACACATAAAATAAACTATACAACGAGCGCAGATGTCACAATCGGTGCCTCTGGGACAATAAATGTAACTCAGCAAGGTTTTATTGGGGGCTATGGGGACGGTCATGGGCACGATGCAGGGGCGTATGGTTCTGGTGGAGGTTATGGAGGCGTTGGAGGGGATACGGCAGATGGTGGAGATACCGGAGGGATTACGTATGGCTCGGAAACAGCACCGTCCAATCTCGGTTCGGGCGGGATGGGTGAGGGCGCGTCAAACCTCGGATCATCGGGCGGTGGCGCAGTCAAGCTTTCGGTGGGTGGAAATTTGAGTATTGGTGGAACAATTGTTGCAAATGGTGGATCAGATTATAGTGGGTGGTTCTTGAATTATGGCGGTGGCTCGGGCGGTTCCATTTGGCTTGCTGTTTCGGGCGCGATATCTGGAGGAGGGAATGTTTCTGCACAGGGATCAAGCGCACAAAGTGCCGGCGCTGGTGCCGGGGGTGGTGGACGTATCGCGATGACCGCCGCATCAAGTACGTGGTCGGGTTCGGCGTCTGTTATTGCTGGCACAACCGGCTATGCCGGCGGTGTTGGTACAGTGTATGATAATTACGCTCCAACAGCTGGCAATCCTTCCAATACGTTTGCAACAGATGGGACGGGCGAGATGCTTGTTTCCCTTGTTGTTGACGATCCCGATGATGAAACACTTTCATTGAAGGTGGAATATTCTATGGACGGAGGCGGCACGTGGGAAGACCCAACACTTTCAGAAACGCTAGGGGATACAACCGCAAGTTTTGGGACGCCGGCCACGGAAAACGATAATGCGTATCAAATTTCCAGTGTTATCACGTCATCGGGTGCAAATACAATTGCGTTCGTGTGGAATTCAAAAACCGATGAGCCAACCGGCGATGTTACCAATGCGAAAATTCGCGTCACGGTCAACGACGGCGGAATGGATGGGACGCCAGCAACGAGTACAAATACCACGCTCGATAATGCCGCACCAACCGGTCTTGCCGACTTGGCTGTCACTGCCTATCCTTCAACCTCACTTTCTCTTTCTTGGACTGCGGCAACATCAGAATCTCACTTTGATCATTACGAACTGTGGTATGGTTCGAATTCATCCGACGTCAACAATCGTACCGGTTCCGCGACGGAATGGGACAATGCGGATGATGGTGCGCTTGCAACCATGAGTACCACTTCTACCACCATTACGGGTCTTTCACAAAACGTCACGTACTACGTAAAGATTTGGGCGGTGGATGATTACACCAATGAAGCAACGCTTGTTGCGATCTCACAAAAAACAAATGGGCTTCCAACCGCCGCGACCGTCACACCGACGTTTGCCACAGATGGAACTGGAAGAACGACTGTGACGGTCATTATTGACGACGCAGACGATCAAACGTCTTCATTCAAAGTTGAGTATTCCACAAATGGCGGAGGTGCTTGGGCAGATCCAACACTTTCCACAACCGCGGAGGATTTGTCTGGAACGTTTGGTACTCCAGCGCTCAATAATGCGTCTACCTACCAAATTAGCAATGTCACAACCGCGTCGGGCGCGAATACGATTTCGTTCGTTTGGAACTCTGGAACGGATGTTCCCACTGCAGATGTTTCAAACGCTCTTATTCGAATTACTCCATACGACGGTGCAGAGGCGGGGTCGGGTGTGAATTCCGCGAGTTTCTCCATGGATAATGCGGACCCTTCTGGCATGGCAGGTCTTGGTGTTGGTTCATATGCGTCCGATGAAGTTGTGATGACCTGGACTGCAGTTTCTTCTGAAACCAATTTTGATCACTACGAACTCTGGTATGGGACTAATTCCTCGGATGTAGATAACCGCACAGGGACGGCAACAGAATGGGATAATTCCGACGATGCCACGCTCGCTACCATGACAACGGCCACGACAACAATTCCAAGTCTTGTGGCAAATACTACGTATTACATCAAGGTTTGGGCTGTTGACGATTACGGCAATGAAGCAACGCTTGCCTCAAGTACACAAAAAACAAACGCTATTGTGACAGCCACTACACCGACCGCGACGGTTGCAACAGACGGCACGGGTGAGGTGACGGTTGTCACGACCATTGATGACGCCGACGACGAAGACTCCCGCTTCTTGGTGGAATATTCCATCGATGGCGGTGGCACCTATGCCAAAGCGACGCTTTCGGAAACGGATGTAGACACCACGGCCACCTATGGGGATCCGGATGTTGCCAATGTAAATTCCTACCAAGTTGGAAATGCCTCCGGCTACGTTACAACTGCCTCTGGGGCAAATGCGGTAACCTTCATTTGGAATTCGCATACCGACGTGCCAACGGCCGATGTTACAAATGCAAAAATTCGTGTCACACCAAATGATCAAATTGAAGACGGCACCGCAATGCCATCTGCTAATTTCACGCTAGATAATGCACATCCCCAAGCACTTGCAGATTTTGTGGTGAGCGCAAAGAGTGCAACGTCTGTTACACTTACCTGGACAGCAGCAACAGATACACACTTTTCACACTATGAAATTTGGTATGGCGAAGATTCCGGAGATGTTGATGGACGGACCGGTACTGCAACGGAATGGGATAATTCCGACGATGCAGCACTCGCAACTGCAACAACCGCAACAACACGTATCCTTCCTCTGGAGTCAGCAACAACCTATTTCTTCAAGATTTTTGCTGTCGACGATTATACAAACGAAACAACGCAGGCAGCGACTTCTGTAAAAACCTCTTCAAGAGGGAGCACTGCGTCGCGACCGACGCCAGCACCGGATCTTACCAACCTCACCGTCTCCCAAGATGATGGCACAACCACCGCGTCGCTCATGGAAGAAAAATGGACATCTGTGAATTGGCTCTCGCTTGGCGCGGTGCCAAATGTGAATGTGTATTACTCGGTTGACGAAGGAGTAAATTGGCTCAAGTTTGTTGGCCCGATTGCCAATCGCGACAATATTGGATTTGTGATGCCAGCAGGACTGGGCACCACCTTTATGCTTCGCGTCATTGGCACCGACCTTGCCGTCAATCTCGATACTGAGACAACAGGCATCCTCACCCTCATTCCTCGTCCAATGACAGTTGAACCCGAGGCTCCGTCGGTTGTTTACAAGCCGGTTGAACCTATCTATCCCACTGATCCTTGGCTTGGCGTACCAGACCTTAACCCGGAGTGGCCACAAGAAACCGCACCGTTTATCCCTCCGGTAAAAGAAACGCCAACCGTCATTCCAGGTCAGTCTCCAATTATTACCTACACCGAACCAGAAGCCATTTCTCCGGTAACGGGACTCGAAGAACCGGTGTCAGACGTGCAGCCTGGCGACTATATTAAGAGCCCAAGTTTCCCAACCGTTTACTATGTGACGGAAGATTTGGCACGCAAACCATTTGCTGATGCACAAACCTATTTCACCTACGAGGCAAGTTTTGATCGTATCAAAGTTGTGACAGACGCAACGCTTACGCTCCTCAATCTTTCCGGCCCCATGCTTCCAAAGCCATCCACCGTGCTTGTAAAAATTCAAAGTGATCCAAAGGTTTACGTAGTGTCAGAAAATCCAGAGAATCCTTATCGCCCAATTCTCCGTTGGCTCTCAAGTGAAGAGCTTGCTACCACGCTGTATGGCGCCCATTGGTCAGATTATGTGATTGACGTGCCGGTGACGCTCTTTGCACGGTTTGAGATCGGGAATGCCATTGGGCTCCTTGATTTCCAAAGTGCGTTTGAAAAATCAGCCATGAAATTGCGGAGCGCAATTGTTCGATAATTGCGTGATATTGTAGGGGTCGGGTTCCCCGACCCGTTGGGCGGGGAAACCCCGCCCGTATGGCGTACGATAAAATAAAAAACCCTCCCGAAGCTCCGAAGGAGCGAAGGAGGGTTTTTTATTTGATTAAACCGCTTTGATAATTTCGACGAGCGTTTTCATGAACAGAGCGCCGTGGAAATTTGGAAGTTTTTTTTGTTTGAATTTGACCGTGCCGTTGACTGCGGCGTAGAGGGTATCGTCTTTTGCGCGGAGCACGTTTTTGCCTGGACGATATTTCGTGCCACGCTGTTTGATGATGATTTCGCCAGCACGCACAAGTTCGCCATCCGTCTTTTTCAGACCTAAGCGTTTTGCCACGGAATCGCGGCCATTACTGGTAGAACCTTGGGCTTTTTTGTGTGCCATAGGGCGATAATTTTTAGAACGTCTTTTGACGTGAACGGGTGAAATTGTACCCAAATGAGCCAAAAACGTCAAGTGGAATGGGGATTGTGGATGAGGTACGTCTGGAGGGAGGCGAAAAAAGGAGTATACTAGCCCTATAACCTCAATGCATGCGTAAGGGATTTCAGCAGTTTTTTTCGGCGTTTTCGCACCTTCGCCATGAGCGATTTGTGCAACAAACCACAGGGCTCGTATTCCTGTTTATCGCCCTTTCTCTTGGATTTTTGTTCTGGAAATTGTGGCCAGACATGGCTTCACAGCCCTCGGTTCCACTTCATTATAATATCCACTTTGGCACAGATCGGGTGGGGGCGTGGTACAATCTTTTCGTTTGCCCGGCTTGGATGCTTGTGATGTACATCGTAAACGCAGTCACATCGCTTGTGGTTTGGAAAAAAGATCATACGCTTTCCTTTTTCTTGTTTGGCACGAGCGCGATTGTGAGCGCAATTCTCTTTATTGCACTCATCTTTATTGTTCTTCTAAATATGACCTACTATGGTTGATACGTTTCTTGTTGTGAAAATCCTCGTGCTGGCAACGCTCGCGTTTTTAGTGACCATTGCCTGGACGCCAGCGCTTACGCATTTTTTGTATAAATATCGCCTTGGAAAATCCTTGCGTGAAAAAAAGCAGGCACCCACGTATCACGCCATGCACAAGAATAAGGAAGGTACTCCCACGATGGGAGGCGTGCTGATTTGGATGACCACGCTAGGAATCGCCGGCCTTTTTGCGCTTTGTTCTTATCTTGCGCCGGAATCATTTTTAGGACAGCTGAATTTTTTCTCGCGCGGGCAAACATGGCTGCCGTTATTTGCACTTGTTTCCGCCGGTTGCATTGGACTCTTGGATGATTTTTTAAATGTACGTCGCATTGGGCGCAATGGCGGTGGGATTGATATTCGTCAGCGTCTTTTGCTATACGCGGCCGTCGCTGTTGTTGGTGCACTGTGGTTTTATTTCAAATTGGATTGGGACGTTTTACATGTGCCATTTTTTGGCGATTTCAATATCGGCTGGTGGTATATCCCGCTTTTCATTGGCGTCGTGGTTGCCACGTCGTTTTCTGTGAATCAAACCGATGGGCTCGATGGACTTGCGGGTGGGACATTGGTTTCTTCGTTTGCAGCGCTTGCGGTGATTTCATTCCTTCAAGAGCGTTACGATTTGGCTGCGTTTTGTGCAGTGATTATTGGGGCGCTTGTGGCATTCCTCTGGTTTAATATTTATCCGGCCCGATTTTTTATGGGAGATACCGGAGCCATGTCGATGGGGGTCACGCTCGCCATCATTGCGCTTCTCACAAATACGGCGCTCTTCTTGCCAGTGATTGGGATTATTTTCGTTATCGAAGCCATTACGACCATTATTCAACTGATTTCGAAAAGAGTGTTTCATCGCAAAGTATTTTTGGTGGCACCCATTCATCATCATTTCGAAGCGCAAGGGTGGCCGGAGCCAAAAGTGGTGATGCGATTTTGGGTGATCTCGTGGGTTGCAGCAGGCCTTGGAATTATTATGGTGCTCGTAGACATGGCCATTGTCTAGTATGCCACGCGGAAGATTCAAAGGAATCGATCTTCCGTTTCTGTTTCTTTTTTTGGGCATTCTGTTTTTTGGATTTCTTGTTTTGACATCTGCGTCTGGACCCGATGCCTACTCGCAATACGGCGATAGCTATTATTACATCAAACATCAGCTCCTTTCTGGACTTCTTCCTGGAGCGGTCGCATTTTTGGTGGGACTTCTCGTACCCTATCAGCTTTGGAAGAGGTTGGCTCCTGTTATTTTACTGGGAACCATTGTTCTTCTGGTGCTGGTTTTTATCCCGGGCATTGGGCAAGACTATGGCACGTCCGCAAAAAGTTGGGTGAGCATTGCAGGGATCGGGTTTCAGCCTGCAGAACTCGCAAAAGTCGGATTCCTCCTTTATATCGCGTCTTGGCTTTCCTCTCGACGTGAAGCGGTCGCAGATTTCAAAGAAGGACTATTGCCATTCATCGGACTTCTTTCGATCGTCGGGGCACTCATCTTTTTCCAGCCGGATTTGGGAACACTCTCGATTATTGTTGCGATGGCATTCCTTATGTATTTTTCTGCCGGTGGTCGCACACATTATCTTGTGGCGCTTGGAGCTGGGGGGATTGCGCTCTTCATTCTCGCGGTAAAGTTGTCGCCGTATCGATTGGAGCGTTTTACAACATTTTTACATCCAGAGCTCGACCCGCAAGGGATTGGGTATCAAATAAACCAAGCGCTCTTGGCAATTGGTTCGGGCGGATTTTTTGGGCGAGGCTACGGGCATTCACTCCAAAAGTATCAATATCTTCCCGAGGTCATTGGAGACTCCGTATTTGCGGTGATGGCGGAAGAATTCGGATTCCTCATGACCACGGCGTTCATCGTTGCATTTGTTTTTTTTATTCTGCGCGGACTGCGTATTGCCGATCATGCACCTGATGATTTTTCAAAATACGTCTGTATTGGTGTGATGGCTTGGTTTGGGGTGCAGGCATTTGTAAATATTGGTTCGATGGTGGGAATCATGCCAATGACCGGCGTGCCACTCCCATTTGTGAGCTATGGCGGAACCTCGCTTATTGTGTCCTTGTTTGCAGTTGGTATGATGGTACATATCTCCTCACACGCTTCCTATGGACGAACATAAATCAACGCATGTTTTGATGACGGGTGGCGGCACATTGGGGCCTGTGACGCCCTTGCTTGCAATTGTAGAAGCGTGGCGACGCATTGATCCTGGCGTGCGCGTAACGTGGATTGGAACGCCTCATGGACCGGAAGCCGAACTTCTAGATGAATTGCATATCCCGTTCATTCCCATGGCGAGCGCAAAATTTGATCGCGCGCGTTTGTGGACCTTGCCGTGGAACGCGGTGGTGTTTGTGTGGAGTTGTGCACGTGCATATACGCTTCTTAAGCATCTGCAGCCCAATATGATTTTTACGGCAGGCGGATATGTGAGCGTGCCGCTCGTCATTGTGGGACGACTCATGAAAATTCCTGCATGGGTGCATCAACTCGATGTGCGTCCAGGGCTCGCAAATAAACTCATGGCCCCATTTGCCAAACGTGTGAGTGTTACGTGGGAACGCACGGCAAAATATTTTTCCGCAAAAAAGACGATCGTGGTTGGAGGGATGGAACGATCTGGTTTGCGTATTGGCGACGGGAATGCTCTGTTGCAATCTCTGGGTATGTCTCCAGCGTGTCCAACGATTTTGGTGATGGGCGGCGGCACAGGCGCACGTACGATCAACGAAACGATTCGCGCAATCATTCCTGAGTTGCCTGAGGTGAATGTGATCCACCTCACGGGAAAAGGGAAAAATTCCGGCGTTGGGGCACCTGGTGCGCATCATCATTATTTTGCAACGGAATTTTTCACCCATGAAATGGGCGACGCCTATGCCGCCGCCGACGTGGTTGTGGCGCGTGCGGGCATGGGCACGATTTTGGAAGTTGCGGCACTCGGGAAGCCCACGATTTTTATTCCGATTGAAAATTCAGATCAGCTGGCAAATGCAAAAATGCTTTATAATCTGAATGCAGCGATCATTATCGACCATCTGACCCCGCAACTCTTACGCCAAGAAATCGATCGTCTGCTCAAGGATGGATTATTGCGTCGACGGCTTTCGCAAAATATTTCGAACATATTTCCCTTTGGGGCAGAAGAAAGGATCGTTGAAGAGGCGAGAAAGATCATTTAATCGCCGTAGGGACGTTGCGTGCAACGTCCATTCGTTAAAAAGAAGCGCCGGGAAGCGAGTGGCGCTTCTCGGCGAAGGGGAGGGCTAGGCAGCGATGGGGCAGAGAACAAGCGCGCCCGCGCACCAGGAATCGACCTCGGAAAACCAGGCTCTTCTCCAGGCTTTTTCCGGGTCTTTCTCTTGTTCATCGTGAACGAAACAGAGGAAATCGTCTTGACCATTCCTCATATTAGTCACGAGAATGTGAACGCCACGAAAAGGCGGTTCTGCTTTCGGCTTGCCCTTTGTTGGCTTTGCCTTGAGACCTCTTTCGAGAGCGTCGATGTCTCCTCTTGAGGCCACGGGGTCACGAATTCGTTTGAAGATCTCGGGTGCGGGGATCGTCTTTTCCTCAGGCTTGAGGAAACCGACCGCCACGAACTCGCGACCATCGTCGAGCATAAACGAAATACGGGTCTCGGAATGGGGGGTCATGTGAACTCCTATCTGTGCAGAAGGGTTTTTCTAACATATCAGTCCGGCAAAGATAAGGTCAAGGTTTGCGGTGATTATGTGGGTTTTGCTGGATGTATTCGCGGACCCGGTCGAGATCACGCGGGGAACGAATGACGTGTTCGTAATAACCCCGTTGCCAAAAGGATTTTTTGAATTTCGGCCAATACCCGGCATACACGCCTCGAATATATTCATTTGTGGTTTTTGTTTTGAAAAAATTAATCATATCCGCCAATGATTTCGATTCTGTAGGGGCGGCCCAATGTGGCCGCCCGTTTGCAATTTGAATGATGCCATGGAAATGATCGGGCATAATGATAAATTCATCCAATCGCGTATTTGCAAAATGATCCGGGATTTGATTCCAAATGTTTTGAATCATATCCCTGGCCTGGGATAAACGCATTTCTTGCGGGCGGCCACATTGGGCCGCCCCTACGGTAAATAATTTCTGGCGACGATACAAACAAATCGTCACAAAATAATATCCCTCCTGCGCATAATCATATTGCGGCAAACGGATCGATCTCCGAACAGGCAAATGCGAATTTCCTAACATAAATCCCCAAAATTATTTGGGGAGGTTTCATTTATTCATATTCGATTTTTTGGTTCCTGTCAATCCATTTATCCCCCAATGATCAAAATATGGCTTCAGGCCTTGATTTTCTTTCTAGAAAATGGTATAACGTCCCATGTTTCCAAGCCAAATATCACGCGCTGGTAGCTCAGTCGGTAGAGCGAGGGCCTTTTAAGCCCGCGGTCGTGGGTTCGAATCCCACCCGGCGCACCAAAAATACCTGGATTTATTCCGGGTATTTTTGTATCTAAAAAAGAAGAACCCCACGCCGTGAGGTTCTCCTCTCGGGGTGGGGTAGGGATGTTCAGTAGGGCCACTCGTTCGGGAAGCCCAGCTCATCGAAGAGGCCTTGGATCACGTATCGAAGCCCGTCATCCATATTGTTGAACGGGCCGAAGGATCCGAACATGGCTCGCGCATCACGATAGCTGTGAAACGCCAGAGTTCCGAAGGGCAACTCCAATATGATGGGGCGAGCCAGTGGGCTACAAGGCTCTCCTTCAACCATGAGTTGCTCATTGACTATTACTCGCGCCATGCACTCAATCTTTTGCATGCCTGTTATTGTTGCGATCGAGAAAGAGAACCTTTTTTCGGCGTATGCCATTTATTCTCCAATCGCTCTTTTAAGAGCGGAAGGTTGTTTCAAGAACCCAGAAATCTACTCCAAAATTGTCGTTTTGTCAATAATTCCTCCACAAGGAAAAATCCCAAAAAACAGGTATAATGGCCCCATGCGAATAGCAATGATTGGTCAAAAAGGAATCGAGCTTGGAAGCCGTGGGGGCGGGGTTGAGGTACATGTTGCACAAATTTCCTCTCGCCTCGTGAAAAAAGGTCACGACGTGACGATTTTTTGTCGCGCAAAATATAGTCCGAAAAAGCCGGGGGAATATCAAGGTGTTCATCTTCGGTATTTACCAACGATTTATACCAAACGCCTTGAGGCGATTGTCCACACGTTTTTTTCAACGCTTGCGGTTGTTGCAGGCTCGTTTGATGTTGTGCATTATCACGGTGTTGGACCGTCTACACTCGCATTTATTCCACGCATCTTTCGACCGCGCATGACCGTGGTTGTGACCTTCCATGCACGCGATATGCTCAATCGAAAATGGGGCTGGGGCGCACGACGACTTCTGGCATTTGCCGAGCGCACAGCGATTTGGTTTTCGCATTATTGCATTGCTGTCTCGCATGATTTGCAGGTCTATTGTCGCGACGTGCTGCACCGCGAAGTTGTCTACATTCCAAATGGCGCCACGATTCAGGAAGAAACGGGCACAAATGAACTTGAAAAATTCGATCTCAGAGCACGAGAATATATTCTGACGGTTGGGCGGTTGGTTCCGGCAAAGGGCCTTCATTATCTTGTGGAGGCATTTCGTGGAATCGAAACGCAGCAACAACTCGTGATTGTTGGCGCGCCGAGTTATTCCGACGCCTATTTGGAATCGCTGTACGCCTTGGCCGAAGGCGATGAGCGTATTCATTTTTTGGGATTTCAGACTGGCGAAACACTCCGCCAATTATTTGGCCATGCCTATTTGTATGTCCAACCATCCGAAGTTGAAGGGCTCCCACTCGTCGTGCTTGAAGCGATGAGCTTTGGCATTCCTCCGCTGGTTTCTGACATCGCCCCAAATCTCGAGGCAATCCACAATGGCGGATTTACATTTGAAACACAAAACGCCAATGATTTGCGCAAGCACCTGGTGGAGTTATTGGACCATCCTGATTTGGTTGCAGCGAAAAGTGCGCAAGCAAAAGAAATTATTCAAACCAAGTTTAACTGGGATGTGATTGCTGATCATACCGAGGCGATTTATATTTCGGCGCGGCACTAATATGCAAGAGGGTGCTTCACTACTCGCAGTCCACCATCAGAGCGTGCAAGACGCCTTGGCACTTTTTGGTGTCTCGCGTGCGGGGCTCTGCGAAGAAGATGTGCTTGTGCGCGGCGCTTCATTGGCACGACCAACGTCATGCACGGTTGCCATTGTGCGACGGCAACAACATTTGCGACAGGTGGATGCTGAGGGGTTGGTTGAAGGAGATATTGTGCTCTTGCGCCCGGGTTTTTCTGTTTTTGCCGATGGGAGGCTCCTCCTTGCATCAGATCTCCACATGAATGAGCTCCAGATATTTGGAAATACTGATGTGCATAAGCAATTGGCTGCGCTTTTGCCAGAAACACTTCCCATCGATGCAACCAATATGGTATTTGCTGGTTCACGCGTCCTCTCCGGAACAGGCGAATACGTTGTAACCGCACCATCGGATAAATCGCTTTGCAGAAAATTCAATCTTTGTGATGTAGCATGCGAACCCGTCACAGACGTCTGCTTGGAGTTCGTGGAGTCCTCGGTGTCTGATCGCGAGCTTTTGTGTTTGCATGCAACCTTGGGCGATGAACTCATCTTAAATCCGCATACTGGCGTGTTCGAATCCATTGGCGGGCGTTATGAAAAAGCGATCGCCTTGTTTTTGCAACAGCATCCCATGGAAATCGGGTTGCGCGTTTTTCATCATCCCATGGATGCGGAACGTGGTGTTGCTATCGCAGTCGTAGAAATGGTTGGTGGGCGTACGGTTTTGCTTGCGGGGGAAGCCGATGTCCTGTTGCCGCTGCTTGATATCACCGATAAAGAACGCTCTCAAATCACAAGAAAACTTCAGGATGCGCGAAAAAAACACATGCTCACCCTTCTTCTTGCAGAAACGCCAGGGAGTGAGCAGGCACAAACAGTTGATGCACTTGGCGATCTCTCGTATGTCGGGCTGGTGTATTTTTCGGCGATAAAAAACAAGAACTCCTAAACCTTGGTATACTAGTAAAAAATCGTATGGATTTTACACGCATTGAAAATTTTCAAGACGCTGTGGTGACTGTGATGGGTCTTGGGCGTTATAAACAAGGAAGTGGGCTGGGCGCTGCCAAGTGGCTTATTCGCCATGGCGCGCAAACCATTATTACGGATTTGAAAGATCAAACCGAGCTTGAGGAATCCATGTCGCTCGTTACCGAGTGGTATGAAAAATATCGCACGCTGTACCCGAATCGCACGATTTACCAGCCGATTTTTGTGCTGGGCGAACACCGCAAAGAAGATTTCACCGATGTAGACTGTGTGGTGCAAAATCCTGGGGTGCCGAGTGAATCAGAATTTATTCTTGCGGCAAAAGAAAAAGGCGTCTCCATCGAATCCGACGTCAGTTTATTTTTCCGTTATTGCCCGTATCCCATTATTGCGGTCACGGGAACAAAAGGGAAAACCACCACCACCAAACTTATTGGCACCATGCTCGAGACACGCGACCCGCAAGCTGTGACGGCTGGGAATATCAAAGTGAGTCCGCTAGAAACGCTCGATGAACTGCTCACGCGTGGCGAGCCAACGCTTGTTGTATTGGAACTCTCGTCGTGGCTTTTGGAAAGTTTGCCACCGGCGTTTGCTGATCTCAAAAAAGGACCCGATATCTCGATTCTTACCAATGTCTACCCGGATCACTTGAATCGCTATCCAAGTTATGGCGATTATATCCATTCAAAAGAAATTATTTTCCTCGATCAAACTGCCGATCAATATACGATTCTCAATTGGGATCACGAAACCGTGCGTTCCATGGAGCCGGAAGTAAAAGGGCATTTGTTTTGGTGCTCAAAAACGTATCAGAAACACGATGGGTGTTTTGTAAAAGATGGGCAGGTGGTTATTCGCATGGGGGAGATTGAGGAAGTGGTGATTCCGGTTGCCGATATTGCGCTCAAAGGGGATCACAATTTGGAAAATATCTTATCCTCGGTTTGTGCGGCGCGTTTGCGTGGTATTCCAGTTGAGTTGGTGCGTGAGGTTTTGAAGACCTTCCAAGGTGTTTCGGATCGCCAGGAATTGGTGCGTGAAGTTGATGAGATTTCGTATGTGAACGATACAACGGCTACGGCGCCTGACGCAGTGATTGCGGCGCTCAAACGCTTTGGAAACGATGGCGACATTATTCTCATTGCCGGCGGAGTTGATAAGAAGATGGATTTCAAGGGCATGGTTGAGGAAACCGTGAAAACGTGCAAACACGTGATTTTATTTGATGGCGATGCGTCCGACATTATTGAAACAGGCATTGCGGGTCGGATTCCTGTGGAAACGCATGTGAAATCTATGAAAGAAGCCGTGCAAAAAGCAAAAGCCCTAGCAAAAACAGGCGATATTGTTTTGCTCTCGCCAGGTGCGGCAAGCTTCAATTTGTTTAAAAACGAATTTGATCGCGGAGAACAATTCCGCGAGGAAGTCCGTAACCTCTAACCATGACGCTCAAATCGCTCATTCGTCCATTTATTCCAGCGCTCGTTTTCCGTGCGTATCATTTTGCCTTAGCCGCAAGCGCAGCGATTTTTTACGGAAATCCTTCCTCCAAAATGATTGTGATTGGGGTCACGGGCACGAATGGAAAATCCTCAACCGTGCAATTTATTTCTCAGCTCCTTGATTATCTTGGGTATAAAAACGGCTATACAACCACGGCAGGGTTTTCCATTGCGGGTCAGCAAATCGAAAATCGCATGAAAATGACCATGCCAGGGCGATTCTATTTGCAGCGCTTGCTAAGCGATATGCAAAAAGCCGGATGCGCATATGCGCTGGTGGAAACGTCTTCGCAAGGCCTTGATCAATATCGTCATTTGGGCGTGAATTATGACGCAGCGCTTTTCACAAATCTCACGCCAGAACATATTGAAGCGCATGGCGGATTCGATGCGTATAAGCGCGCAAAGGGAAAACTATTTGCGCATCTCACACAGTTGCCAGAGAAAGTAATTGACAGCAAGGAGATTCCAAAAACGATTCTCGTAAACGACGATGATCCGCACGCGGATTATTTTGCATCGTTTCCGTCCGATCGTACGATTCGATTTGGGTGGAACAGTGCGGAGTCTAGTCGCGATCGCCTTGTTGCGCACTACCATGTGAACACCGCGTCGCATACAACCTTTGAGGTGAATGGGGTGCCGATGCAAACATCGCTTCGTGCCGCGTATCAACATAAAAATATTTTGGCCGCGATTGCAGCCGTATATGCGTACGACATTCCTCTTACGGAAATTGCAGAAGCGGTTGAGAAATTACAACCAATCCCCGGGCGATTTGAATCTGTTGATCTGGGTCAACCGTTTCATGTGATTGTCGATTATGCCTATGAGCCGTATGCGCTCGAAGCCTTGTATGAGGCCGCAAAGATTTTGAAACCAAAACGCGTGATCGGCGTTCATGGCTCGGCAGGCGGGGGACGCGATATTGCGCGACGCGTGGAAATCGGCAAACTCGCTGGGGAAAAAGAAGAGATTGTGTTTGTTACAAATGAAGATCCGTACGATGAAGATCCGCGCCAGATCATTGAGCAGGTTGCGGAGGGCGCAAAACTCGTTGGCAAGGTTGAAAGCAAAGATTTACGATTGGTGACAGACCGCGCGGAAGCGATTGCGCAAGCGATCGGGGAAGCGCAAGAAGGCGACCTTGTATTGATCACGGGCAAAGGTTCGGAGCCAGTGATGGCTGTGGCAAATGGGAAGAAAATTCCTTGGAGTGATTTACAAGAAGCAAAAAACGCTCTACATTCATTAGGATATGGCGCTTGAATTTGTAAAATTTAATCCAAATGAGGAAATCGTTGGCGTGGTTCGCCAGAGTAGTTTATTGGCCTGGCCACGGTTGGCGCTTGCTGGGCTTTGGTTTTTGCTTCCGTTTTTTTTCTTTTTCCCTCTGCTTTCTTTGGGCCTAAGCGGATTTGCGATTTTTTTGGCACTCGCCGCCTCTGGAATGTATGTGGCATTTCGTACTTGGCTTCGATGGCGCAATACGGTTTTGTTCATTACCAATGAACGGGTGATTGATGTGGTGCAACAAGGATTATTTGATCATGAGATTTCCGATTTGGCACTCCAGGATGTAAGTGATGTGCGGGTAGAGAAAAAAGGATGGATTGCAAAGCGGCTTGATCTTGGGGTCTTGACCCTAGAGACCATCAAATCAAGCGAATTTGATTTGCGCATGGAAGGTGTGTCGCATTCAGAGCGTGTGCGTGATCTGATTTTAGAGCTCGCACTCCTTTCGCAAGGAAAAACGCTTCCAACAGAATTCTCCCATGAACGTATTGCCTATGATGAAGCATGATCGCCCACGCGGAAAAAAATGGCGATGGTTCTTGGCAATGAACCTTGGGGTTTTTGTTTTTTTGGGCATGGCATTCGGCCGAGAATACGTTGGTCATTTACAAGTAGAGCATGAAATTGCTCGCCTGCAAGCGGAGTACACCGATGTCGTGGATTCACAACTGGAGACTGTTTCGCTCTTGAGCCAGCTTGCAAGTCCGTATTATTTGGAGGGTGAGGCGCGCGTCAAACAAGGTCTTGGTAAAGATGGGGAAACGCTCCTGGTCATTGAAACGCCTCAGGTGACAACGTCCTCCGCGTCCGCGAGCGAGGAGCGTGTGATTTCAAATCCGATCAATTGGTTTTATTATTTTTTTGATGCCTCAGGCGCGATGCGCCAATCCTTATGACGCTCGTGCCACGCGCCTATCGTGACGAGTCCGCATCGTTTTACCCGGTGCGGTTTTTGCATATTTTTATTCTGGTCTGTGCATTACTGGCATTGGTTGGGGGGATTTTTGGTGTGGTTGCGTTTTATCAATCCCATTGGTTTACCCCGGCTTCGCGCACGATTGCGCGTATCCTTCCATTGCCCGTGGCGCTTCTTGACTATACGCCGGTTTGGTATTACGAGGCAGCGGATTTTGCCGCGGTATTTGATGTGTACGGAGATAATGGGGAGGTGTTGGACGATCCATTTGAATCTGGAATAGCGCGCGCCATTGATTATAAATTGCTCCATGAATTTACCCGTGAACGCGGCGTGACCGTTTCCCGGCAAGACATGAATGCGTACCCGGTCGAGGCGGCAGATTTAGAAACATTTTTAGACGATACGCATTGGAATCAGCGGCAATACAATCAGTACGTGATTGAGCCACTGCTCGCGGCACAAGAACTGGAAACCATGATTTTAGCTTCGGAAGAAGATCAGCGCACGGTCGTTGCGGAAATGGAATCGATTTTGGAGCGCATTGATTTGGGGGTTGCATTTGGAGACCTGGCAACACAGTATTCTGACGACCCATCTTCGGATTATGCTGGGATCTTGGGGTTCCTCGAAGCGAGCGCATTTCAAAATGGACTCACACCGATTTTTGATCTTCCGGTGGGCTATATTTCTCCAATCTTGGAGGCAGAAACGTATTTTGTGGTCGCCAAGGTTTTGGATGAAGTTGTGATAGATGGCGTCCGCACGCAAGTGAATATTCAAATTATTACAAAGAATAAGAATGGATTGCAGGAGGTTTTTGAAGATTATAAACAATCAAAAACCATCCGAAACCTCATTCCGTAGGTCTCGACAACACGAAAAACTTGTGTTATAACGTCACAACCTGCGGTAGTAGCTCAGTTGGTAGAGCATTTGCTTCCCAAGCAAAGGGTCGCCGGTCCGAATCCGGTCTACCGCTCCACCGAGCTTAGCTCGGTTTCTGTAAGATGATGGACGCTCAGCGTCCATCAAGGAAACAAAAAGTTTGCTAAGCTCGGTGGCCAGTCACGCTAAGCGTGACCACAAAGAAACCGAATTACAGCGCTTAACGTTAGCCTCAGTTTGAGGTAAGTGTTCTTAAACAAGGTGAGCGTCTTGGATTTTACAGCCGGCTAGAAGAGAGATCGGTTTTCATGCCCATTGTAAATTGCAAACCTGAAGGATTGCGTATAAATTTGGATAAAAAGCGCAGTTCTTGATAAGGTGAGCGTATAAATTTTGGACTGATGCTAGGAGACGAGGGAGCGACGACGAGCCGTACCCAGATGTACGGTGAGGAGGCGCGCACCGAGGCGACAACGCAGCAGACAAAATTTATAGCGAACAATATGCCATCGTAGCTCAGCTGGTAGAGCAATGCTTTCGTAAAGCAGAGGTCGGCGGTTCGAATCCGCCCGATGGCTCCATCCCGTTAGAGATTAAGTAGATCAACATATCTGATGTGAGACTAGTAACGTCGTTGCTACTCCCAGCTCAAAGCTGTTGGCCACTCTATCTCTAACGGGATCCATAACGTGTATGTATTTTACGTACGTTCTACGAAACGAAAAATTGCAAATATACGTTGGTTACACGAATGATCTTCAAAAACGTTTTTCTTTGCACCAAGAGAAGAAAGTATTCTCTACTCGACGAATGGGAGGCACTTGGACACTAATCTATTACGAGGCTTGTCTGAACCAATTTGATGCCTTGGCCCGAGAACGCTATTTGAAAAGTGGCCCTGGTCGCGCATTTCTTAGAAAACGCATTCCGCATACTTTGACCAAACCAATGTAAACCACCCCGTCTGCGGGGTGTTTTGTGTTTCTATGGCCCCGGCTCTTGACAGGAATGTTAGAATGATATAACATCAAAACAATGTTACTTAATTCTAACTTTATGACAGAAAAAGAATTTCGAGTTTACAATCTGGTTGCGACGATGATTATTGGGTTTGTGAGCTCATTGCTTTTCCAGAACGAGCTATATTGGTTATTCGGGCTCGTATGGATTCTTCTTGGTCTTGCCGTTTGGTTTGTACAACGCCGTGTAAAGGGAGTTGTAGTCGATGAACGAGATCGCGAACTTGAAGCTCGTGCGGCTCGATATGCCATGTGGAGTTATTCAACGATCGGCATGATTGTCGTCCTGGTATTGCTGTCGTTCCAGTCTGTTAATCCCATTTTTGAAACGATTGCGATGACTCTCCTTTGCACTTTGTTTGGGTTCGTTCTGGTTTTTTTGTGTATTTTTCTTTTCCTAAAGCAAACGACCGCATCAATTGTTGGCGCATGCGTCATTATTGGTCTTTCGTTGTTCATGCTGATGGCATTCTCCGGCATATTCTATACGGAACTCATGGGTGGCCAAGATATGTGGGGGTGCGAAGATGGTGCGTGGGTGTTGATTCGAGACGGAAAAATCGATGTCCCGATGCCGACCGAAACGTGCGCGCAACGGATGCCGATGTAAACAGGATATGGAAAATAACATTAAAGAACTTCGCGCGAAGTTTAAGATGACGCAGGAAGATCTCGCGAATAAAGTTCGCGTGCGGCGCGAAACCATCGTCTTCCTGGAACAGGGAAAATACAATCCGTCTCTTCGGCTCGCGCACGATGTCGCAGACGCCCTGAAAACGACCATTGACGAGTTATTCCAATTCTAAAATTCTTTTTACAAACCACCCCATCCGCGGGGTGTTTTGTGTTATAATATCCCCATGATTGAACTGCGCAATGTCACAAAGCATTACGCGCCTCATACAAATGCTCTCAAGAGCATTTCTTTGCATATCCGGCCCGGGGAATTTGTGTCCGTGGTCGGGCAAAGCGGTTCGGGGAAAACCACACTCGCAAAACTGCTTTTTGCCGAGGAACGTCCCACGAAGGGGAAAATTATTATTGGCGATTGGGACATTTCCGCCATTCATCAACACGAGATTCCGATTTTGCGTCGTCAAATTGGGGTGGTATTCCAAGATTACAAGCTCCTACAGCGCAAAACGATTTTCGAAAATATTGCATTCGCACTAGAAGTTGCCGGCGCACCACAAAAAACGATCCGTGATATCGTGCCCAACGTGTTGAAAATCGTAGGGCTTGGCGATAAAAAAGATCGCTATCCACGCCAACTATCCGGTGGCGAGCAACAACGTGTTTCCATTGCGCGATCGCTTGTGCATCGCCCAAAAATTTTGGTTGCCGATGAGCCTACGGGAAATCTTGATGCCATCCATTCCCATGAAATTATCGAACTCTTGAAGCGCATCAATGAATATGGCACCACGGTCGTGCTTGTTACACACGATCGTGAAATTGTGAACGCTCTCAAAAAACGGGTGATCACGCTTCAGGATGGCGAAATCGCGTCTGATATTGAACACGGTAAATACATTCTTTCATGAGCCTCTATCTTTCTACGATGCGTGTTTTTCGATTCACCTTCCAGAATATCTTCCGAAATTTCTGGCTCTCGTTTGTGTCCATGACGGTTTTTGTGCTCACGCTCCTTACGGTGAACTGTGTCATCATCATGAACGTGCTAGCAAGCGCTACGCTCGAAAGCGTTGAACGCAAAGTTGAAGTCACCATTTATTTCAATGCCGATGCTACGGAAGATTTGGTGAAGGGCGCACAAGGGTATTTGCTGGGCTTGCCGCAGGTGCGTGATGTTTCGTATATTTCCGACGCCGATGCGCTCGATGCATTTATGCGAGCAAATGCCAATGATCCATTGGTGCTTGAATCGCTTGAAGAACTCGATCGCAATCCGTTTGGTCATTCTTTGGTGGTGTCTGCACATTCCTCTGACGATTTTCCATTTATTCTTGAAGCGATTGAAACCCCTGAGTTCTCCCCATTCATCAAAGAAAAAGATACAGCCGACTATGATCGGATCATTGAGGGCATTCAAAATTTGAGCACCAAAGTCCGTTGGGGCGGCATTGCCTTGGCAGGATTTTTCGCGCTCGTTGCCATGCTCATTATTTTCAATACGATTCGCGTTGCCATTTATGTGCATCGTGAAGAAATCGGCATTATGAAGCTTGTGGGTGCAAACGATTGGTTTGTGCGCGGTCCGTTTATTTTAGAATCTCTCATTTACAGCGCAGTGGCAGCTCTCGTAATGCTTGGGTTGATTGCCTTGGTGCTTGGCGCCATGCAACCATGGATTTTGCGTTTCTTTGGCGACATTGATACGAGCCTTTCGGCGTATTATTGGAAAAACGGACTCTGGATTTTTGGTGGGCAGTGGATCGCGCTCTCGGTCCTCAGCCTCGCAACCACCTTTATTGCCATGCGACGCTACCTTCGGGTATAGTCTGTCTTCAATTGATTTTGATCCTATGCCTCAAATCGGACAATACGGCAAACATCGGTTCTGGGAAATCATTCCCGGACTTTTGATATGGACCACGTTTTTCTTGGCAATTTTTTGTTCGTTTTTTGTGCCAATCGCTGCGGTCATCTTCATTCTGGTGTTTGATTTGTATTGGACCATGCGTGTAATTTATTTTATCGTGCATGTCTTTGCGTCCTATAAAGAATATCGTCGAGTCCTCCGGACAAATTGGCAAGAAGAGGTGAAAGAAATTCCAACTTGGGAGCGCATCTATCATTTGGTGATGCTCCCAACGTATAAAGAAGATATTTCGATTTTGCGGCATTCCTTGAATGCGTTAGTGGCGAGCAATTATCGGCATGATCGATTTTTTGTCGTGCTTGGTGGGGAAGAAGGGGACTTGGAGAATTTCATGAAGTGTAAAGAAATTCTTGAAAAAGAATTTGCAGGGAAATTTTCAGAGCTTATGTTTACCGTACACCCGCGTGGATTGGGTGACGAAATTCCGGGAAAAGGATCGAATTTGCACTGGATGGCGACCCAGGTTCAGAAGCGCATTGATAAGCTGGGAATTCCCTACGAAGATATTGTGGTCTCAGCGTTTGATGTGGATACGATTGCGCACCCACAGTATTTTGCGCGTCTTTCATGGCTGTATCTTACGGTTCCCAATGCCATGCATTCGTCGTATCAACCGCTCAATCTTTTTTCAAATAATATTTGGTATGCCACGGCACCGGTGCGCGTTTCCGCGTTTGGAACCACATTTTGGCTTCTCACGGATTTGGTGCGCCCGGAACGCTTGTGGACATTTTCCTCACATTCCATGCCATGGAAAATGCTCGTGGACGTGGGATTTTGGGAAACGAATATGGTTTCAGAGGATTCACGCATCTTTATGCAGGGCTTCATTCGTTACAATGGCGATTACCGCGTGACATCGATGTTTTTGCCCGTGCATATGGATGCGGTTGAGGGCGATGGGTATTGGGATAGTTTGAAAGCACTTTATAAGCAACAGCGACGTTGGGCGTGGGGCGTGGAGCATTTTCCCTATATGCTCGAGAAGTTCCGCGGAAATAAACTGATCCCACGACATCTCAAATGGAAATTCATTTTCAATCACATGGAAGGGATGTATACGTGGGCCACGGCTCCGCTTCTCATTTTTATTCTCGGGTATTTGCCGTTTTATGTGCATAGCGGTTCGGGTGCCACCGCGCTTTTCACAAATTCGCCGTTTACGTTGGAGCTCATGATGCAGGTTGCAACCGTTGGCGTATTCGTTTCAGGATTTTTTAGTTTCCTCTTCTTGCCATCTCGTCCGCAAGATATTCGCCCGTGGACCTGGCTTATTATGGTCCTCCAGTGGGTGATGCTCCCGGTCACATTCATCCTTTTTGGGGCATTTCCCGCAATCGATGCGCAAACCCGCATGATGCTTGGCAAATATCTGGGGTTCAATGTCACCAAAAAAATCGCGAAATAATTTTTGACCGCAATATCCCTTAGGGGTAAGCTCTGCCTATGAAGGTTTATTGCCATCTCTTGACGTGGAATGATCACCGGTATTTGCCGGAGTTATTTGCGTCTTTTGATGCGCAAACGTATCGTGATTTTTCGGTTCGTGTGCTCGATAATGGGAGTAATGATAAGACCGTGGAATACCTTCAAACGCACGTTCCGCAAACGCTTGTGGGGCATAATGTCCGAAATCTCGGATTTGCCGAAGGTCATAATCAGCTTGTGCGGTTTACGCTTGAACACGAAATTGGTTCAGAGATCGATCCATGTATTTTGATCATGAACTCTGACATGATCTTGCACAAAGATGCCATAAAAAATATGGTTGAAGCGCTCGATGCACATCCAGAATGGAGCGCGGTTCAACCAAAAGTTTATCGCGCGTTCGGCGAACATACAGGCGATGAGTCGCTCAAGGAAACCGTTCTTTCGGATATTTTAGATACGACTGGTCTTCGCGTGCAGAAGGGCTGGCGCATGACTGATCGGGGTGCTGGCGAAATGGATAGCGGGCAATACGATTCTCACATTGAACTATTCGGGCCCGCAGGCGCAATTTTCATGATTCGCCTTTCTGCGCTCAAGGAATTATTTGTGAATGCGGAATTATTTGATCGTGAATTTTTTGCGTATCGAGAAGATTGCGATTTGGCTTGGCGTATGGCAGGCAAACGTCTGAAAACCGGTTTTGTGCCAAGTGCCACGCTTCATCACTATCGAGGGATGTATGGCGCAGAGCGCTTGTCGTTTTGGAAGCGTTTGCGCAATCGCCAAGGGCAACGTCCATTTTTTGCAGCACTTTCCACACGAAATCAACTCTTTCTGCTCCTCAAGAACTTATCGTTTGGAGATTTGTGTTTGGCACTACCATGGATTGTATGGAACGAAGGCATTCGCGTTGGCTATGGATTTCTCTTTGAACCAGAAACGCGACGATGTCTTTTGGGCATGTGGAAGGCGGTGGGGTCTATGATGGCAAAACGAAAAACGATCCTTGCAACACGTATTGCCACCGGAGGGGAATTACGATCTTATGTCGTGTGATGTTTCTATTTTAATTGTCCAAACCTTCGAGGTCCGAAAGGTGCGTCAAACCATTCGGAATATTTATCGTGCTGCGCCACAGGTTTCGTTTGAGATTATCGTCATCGATAATAATCCGGCTGCGGGGATGCATGCGATTCTTGAAAAAGAATTTCCACATGTGCGCTATATTGCGCTCGATCGCAATAAGGGATTCGGCGGAGGAATGAACGAGGGGATTCGAATTGCCAATGGTCGATACATTTTGGTGTTCAACCCCGATATTGTTGTGGAAGCGCAATCTTTGGAAACGCTCACCCGTTTTATGGATGCACACCCAGATGTAGGTGTTGTGGGACCAAAACTTGTGAATCCCAATGGGAGCTTGCAGTTTTCTTGCTATCGATTGCCTCCACTGCTTTGGCCAGTGTATCGACGGACGCCGTTGGGAAAAACTGCGGTTGGCAAGCAGGTGATTGAAGAATATCTCATGACAGCTAACCCACATGCGGAAACGCAAGACGTGGATGCACTCATTGGCGCTGCGCTTTTTTGTCGACGCACAGATTTGCAGGCAATCGGCTTGTTCGACGAGCGCTTTTTCATGTATTATGAGGACAATGATTTGTGCCGGCGGTTCTGGGAACGTGGCAAGCGCGTGGTGTATTTACCGTCCGCATCCATGATCCATTATCATCGTCGCGCATCAGCAGATGGATCGCTATTGCAGCAATGTTTTTCGCGCTTCACCTGGATTCAGATTGCAAGTTTCGTGCGGTATATGCAAAAATACTTCCGCGCGCCAAACCCCCGACTTACGTATTTCGCATTTCATGGAGGAACCCATCAACCCACCAATGCCCCCTCAGAACGATCCTGATTTTCCCGATAAGTTTCAGGCGATTTTTGGTGTTCCAAAAACGTCTCCGTCCGCACCTGCATCGCCGCCTGTTTATACCGATCGACTTCAAGAAGCACTCACGCAGACATTCCCGGAAGATACGCAACCGGTCATTGTTCCCGTTGAACCCTCTCGAGCGGTGGCGGAAGAAATTCCTCCGGTGGTGTCGGGTGATTTTTTGATTACTCCGCCCGAAGTACCGGGCGTTTTTGCGCCTCCGTTTCAAACCGAGAGCGCGCCCATTTTTGGCATTGAGCATACCCTGCACGGCGAAGATGAAATATTCGCACCCGCGCCGCTGCCACGACGAAAAACGCATTGGCTGCGGAAATTGGCGTTTGCCTGTTTTATTGCGTTTTTGGGAATGAATGTAGCTGGGGTGGCCCTATTGGGAAGTGGGTTTTATGCGGCCAAGCAAGATGTTGACCGCATGTTTGAGTCGGTGAGCGCTTTGCAAATTGACGATGCAGTTGAGGATCTTGCGGCAGTACGCGATGATTTTGCCCGTGCACGCAATGGCGCATATCTTTTGCAATGGGCGCGCCCAATCCCTTGGGTGGGTGATCAAATCGAGGGCGCTGGTACGCTCCTTGTTGTTGCCGTGCAAACGCTCGATGTGCTCGAGCAAGCCGGCACCTTAGCCCAAGACCTCTATCACATCGTGACGGACGCAGAAATTATTGCCGACGATGGCACCATTGTGACCGACATTACGTTTGAGGATATTCCAGATCGCACAAAAGAAGAGTTATTTCGAACACTTGCGTTGGCATCGCCTGATTTGTACGAACTGCGATCCAAAGTCCATTTAGCGCAAACGCGCATGACGTCGCTTGATCGGCTTTCTGTGCATCCACTTCTTGCAAGCGGATCAGAAGAATTGAATTCGATTTTGGTGCAGTTGTCGCAAGGCATTGATTTTTTGGTGCCATTTGCTTCCACAGTTGGGGAATTGGCAGGCGTCGGAGAAGATCGCCAGTGGCTCGTTTTATTCCTCAACAATACGGAGCTTCGTCCTGGCGGAGGTTTTATTGGCGTCTATGGGCTCCTCACGATGCGCGATGGGTCAATCGTGAATATGGTGACCGATGATAGTTACGCCATCGACAAACTGGTAGAGGGCAATCCTGCGTACTCGGTAACGCCACCAAAACCATTTCAGGAATACATGATTTTGAAAAATTGGTACTTCCGCGACAGTAATTGGTCGCCGGATTTTCCGTCCTCATCTGAAAATGTGGTTCGCATGATGCAAAATGAGTTTAAGGTTGCAGGCCAACCATCTCCGGCAATCGACGGCGTGATTGGATTTACTCCGGATTTGGCAGAAGATATGCTTGGGATTATTGGCCCTGTGACAGTGGATGGGTTTACATTCACGCACGACAATGTAACCGCCCAGCTTGAGGAATTGGTGGAATTTTATTATGCGGGGATTGGGGTGCCAAAAGAAGAGCGAAAGGAAATCGTTGGGGATTTAACAGATGCAGTTTTGGCAAAGGTATTGGCGTCAGACTTGGACGTCTGGCAAGAAATACTTGTGATGATTGAAACAAAATTCCGTGAAAAGCACATTGCGCTTTATTCATTCGATGAGAAAACTCAAACGGCGTTTGATGATTTTGGTTGGGCAGGCTCTGTGGATTCAGGGGTTGGGGACGACAAACTAATGCTTGTAGACGCAAATATTGCGGCCTTAAAAACCGATTTAGTGGTTGATCGAAAAATCGATTACGCCATCACAAAAGAAGGAAGTGATTATGAAGGTCATGCGACGGTTACGTATACCAATACCGGAACCTATACAAAAACCACGGGGATGTATCGCACGTTTATGCGTCTTTATGTTCCAAAAGGAAGCGAATTTTTATCCTACGATGGCGATGTCTTTGGGATGGAAATTGAAGAAGACCTTGGGCTGTTAAGTATTGGCGGATATATTGAGGTAAAACCCGGGCAAACCGCTTCCGTCACTTACCATTATCGTTTGCCAGAATCTGTGAACGAAGCGGTGCAAAACGGCGTCTATCAATTAGCAGTTTGGAAACAAATGGGATCAAAAAATCACGCGTTGACGCTTGACCTTGATTTTGGTAAGAACATACGTACAGCTCTGCCTGCAGAAGAGAAAGAAAACTGGGGAAATACCCAGTATGAAATCACTACAACCATCCCGGAAAATCTTCTGTTCACAGTAGAGTTCAATTAAACTGGCCTCATGTTTTCAAAAAAGATTGGAATCGATCTTGGCACCACCACGGTGCTTGTGTATTTGCCAAAGCGTGGGATTATCATCAACGAGCCATCGGTGGTTGCGGTTTCGCGTTTGGATAAAAAAGTGCTTGCGGTAGGGAAAGAGGCAAAAGACATGCTTGGCCGTACGCCAGATTCCATCATTGCTCGCCGGCCTCTCAAAGATGGCGTGATTGCTGACTATCGCACCACCGAAGCCATGCTTCGCTATTTCATCAATAAAGCCCTTGGTGGCATGCGCATTTTTCGCCCAGAAGTGATGGTTGCCGTTCCTGGCGGGATTACCTCAACAGAACGACGCGCCGTGATTGACGCTACGCTTTCTGCTGGTGCTAAAGCCGCCTACATCATCAAACAGCCAATTGTTGCCGCAATCGGTGCAAATATTCCAATCGGAAGCCCATCGGGCCATATGATTGTGGAAATTGGTGGGGGCACAACTGAGATGGCTGTTATTTCGCTTGGCGGCATTGTGACCTCGGATTCTGTGCGTATTGGTGGCGTGAAATTTGATCAAGCTATCATGGAGCATATTCGAAAGACGTACAATTTGGCTATTGGCGAGCGCACGGCTGAAGAAATCAAGATTCGCGTTGGGTCTGCGATGTATTTGGAGGATAAGCTCACTACGGAAATCAAGGGGCGCGATATGATTACAGGCTTGCCAAAGATCGTTGAGGTGAGTTCTGACGATGTGACTGAGGCCATTAAGACACTGTTGGAAGGAATACTCACCACAATCAAAGAAGTCTTATTTAAAACTCCACCGGAGCTCTCGGCTGATGTCATGGACAAGGGAATTGTGATTTCCGGCGGAAGCGCCCAGCTTCGAAATTTGGACCGATTGATTGCCGAGTCAACGGGCGTTGCCACCTATTGCGCCGACGATCCACAGATGTGCGTGGCTCGTGGCACGGGCATGGCAATTGAAAACCTTGATGCTTATAAACGAAGCGTATTCACTCAATAATATGAAAACATACGGGATCGATGTGAATGCTTTGACCCGGGCGCGTAAAACTGGAACAGAGCGCTATGTTTTCGAGCTTTTAAAAGAAATGATAAAAACACCGCTTCAAAATGAAGAGCGGGTTGTTTTGTATTCAAGCGCGCTAATCCCAGAGCTTGGCACGCTCCCAAATGGATGGATCCTCAAGATTCTCGATTGGAAGCTCAAAAAAGCGTGGACTCACGCTCGACTTAGCTGGGAACTTCTTACACGAACACCAGATGTATTTTTTAGTCCCGCGCATGAGATTCCGCTTTTTCACCGACGAACAAAATTTGTATCCACCGTGCATGATGTTGCATTTCGGATTGTGCCTGAGGTTTATTCCAAGAAGAGCGTGAAGCGGCAGGAATGGGCGGTTGCTCGTGCACTCAAGCTCGACCAGAAAATCATCACGATTTCTGAAACGTCCAAAAACGATTTGGTGAATCTGTATCATGTGGCACCAGAGCGTATTGCCATCACGCCTCTGGCCGTGCATCCGGAAGCATTTGCAACGGTCGAGGCCGATAAACAAAACGTTTTGGATAAATATCGCCTCAATGCCGGTCTTTATTTTGTAACGGTTGGGCGCGTTGAGAAAAAGAAAAATATTCCGTTTCTTTTGAGCACATTTGAAGCGTTTAAGCGTGATCGTGGCATTGGCGACCCATATCAACTGGTGCTTGCCGGCACATTTGGGGAAGATGCAAAGGAAATTCAAGCACAAATCGAAAAATTAGTATGCAAAGATGTTGTGCGCGTTTTGGGATATGTTCCCGACGCAGAATTGCCAGGGCTTCTGGCTGGTGCCGTCGCTTACGTTTTTCCAACACGTTACGAAGGATTTGGCATTCCAGCACTCGAGGCAATGGCTTCGCGCATTCCACTTATCGCGTCCGATATTCCGGCGCTTCGTGAAGTTGCGGGGGATGCAGCCCTTTTTGCAGGAGTTGAGGATGCTGGGGCGTGGATTGAAGCGATGCAAAAAATTGTCGATAATGAATCGCTTCGCGCGGATTTGGTACTAAAGGGTGCACAGCGTTTGCATGACTTTTCTTGGGTAGAGACGGCAAAAAAGACGTGGGAGGTGTTGCGAAGTGTGTAGTATGCGCGATCTCGTTCACGATTTAGTTCGACTTGGATTTTCTGAAAAAGAAGCCGAAGGCTATGTGGCGCTTTTATCTTTAGGGAAAGCACCGGTGCAGGTGATTGCGCAGAAAACCGGAATCAATCGGGCGAGTGTTTACCATGTGCTCGATGCCTTGGTGAAAAAAGGATTAGCAATCGTGTCAGTCGAGCATGGAGAAAAAATGTATTCAGCCGAACCGCCGGCTCGTTTGATTACGCATTTGAGCATTCAAATGCAAGAGCTCGAAGAACGTCGACGCCTGGCAGACGGGCTCATGATGCGTTTGCAGGTTTTTTACAATACAAGCGGAACCAAGCCAAAGATTTCGTATATTGAGTCGGTGGATGGACTTCGAATGCTTCAGCGGGAATATGAGGAAATGGGGGAGGACATGATTCAAATTGTTGGCTACGATGCATTTTTGGCGCTTCGCGATACGTCAGCATCTAAGATTCACCAAAAAGAATTGGCGCGTCAGCATCGACGTGTACGATCAATTATTGTGACAGACCGCAAGGTTGAGTTCCCAGATTTTCCGGAAATGGAAATTGTGGTGATTCCAAAAGGCGTTGTTGAAATTGATGGGGAAATGACGGTTTGTGGCGACCGGCTTGTGATGTTTTCGTATGCGTCCGGGATTATCGCCGTTGAAATCAAATCAAAAACAATTGCAAATACAGCAAAAGCAACGCTTGAGCTCGCTTGGAAAGAGGCAAAACGCTTCGATTCTGTACGGGCAGGTCTGTGACCTGCCCTTTTCGTATGGGCTTGACATGCCAAGCCCATACGGCTCGACACTGAAACAAAAATCCGCCCCCACGATGTGAAATCATGAATGCGGATTTTCCCCCGAACCCTGCGCGGTACGCATGGTTCGGAGACGAGAACTAGAGGTCGAAGTGCGAGCGCAGTGGCGGTTCTCCTTCTTCGAGCTCCTCGGTTCTTTCATCAAACGCGCAACATCCATCGGGGCGTGGTCTTGTGCTTGTTGGGATTTCCGAGGGTGGAGTTTTCGGAGGCACGAATGTAGGAAAAGCCTGATGAATCACGGCAAGCGGGATCCCAGCGAGGTGCGCCCGCGTAGCTGCACCCGAGGCATCCACGATTCCGGCCGCAGATGGCTGCGTGGCACATACCTGCAGGAGAAAACGCCCTTGTTCGTATTCTTTCGCGTAGAGATAGAGTCGGACACGTGTGACACTCGGGCCGAATGTGAGTGCCTCGTTACCTTCGCGGTTGTTGTATTGGATCGAGACACCGCCGGTACTTCCAGTCTTGATACCTTTTTTGGCATCTACGGCATCCATCTCCGTGGCTGCACGTTTGAAGGCGTTGAAGACCTCGGTCATGAACCCAATGGAGACAGTTCTTCCGTCAATCCATCTAGGACCCGCAGGACCTGGTCGGGCTCCGAAGCACATGCAGGCCTTGGCAAATGCCAGTAGGGCCTTGTCACGTTCCTCGAAGAAGTGTCGTACCGTACGCCCTGGATCTTGGTAAACCCGCGCGATTCTTCTCACCTTCCCTCCAATGGGCAATATTGTCTGGATCTCAAGATTGTTTTCGAAGTTCCAAGACTGTCGAGAATACTCAAATATTTGAAAAATTGCAAGAGTTAGCCAAACAAAAAATCCGCGTTCACGATTTTCATCATAAATGCGGATTCTTCCTCGAGACATGCAGTGCATACCTCAAGGACGTTTGGAACGGCTCGAGTCGAGCGCTAGTTCCAGTCCCAGCCGTGTTCTTCCTCGGTCATTTCCGAGAGCTCACTGATATGTCGGTTACAGCGATGGCACTGACCGTCGCAGGTCGACTTATCGCGGTCGGACGGAACTACGAACACGAGCGTTCCGCGCAGGAACTGCTGGAAAAGACCCTTGAGGAACTGGTCGTTGTCCAGCTCGCAGGTTTCTCCGCGGTCCTTGGACTCTCTCGCGAACTTCAGCACGTCGCTGATCGAGATGTTGAGTTCCCTCATCGTGAAGACGAAGGCGTGGAACGTCTCGATGTTCATGATGGTGGACCCCAGCGAGGCCAGGGCGTCCAGCAGGTTGAACAAGCTTTGGAGCTGTTCGTCACTCGCCTCCGCGACGAAGTTGAGGCTCGTGGGTGGCTCTCGGAAGAACACTCTCATGACGCGTGCTGTATTCTGCTCAAGCTTCTTCCGCTTCTTCGGATCGAACATAACCGCGCCCTCCTTGGCGTTTCTAGTTGGAGCTCTTAGTACCTCGAATTGCTTCAAGGTTCCAGTTGAGCCCCCTAGAACACATCAGGCGATGCGGGCTAGGGAGAAGCTCGGAGTTGGCACTTTCGCAGCTCAGGCGAGTCTATTTTGTGGAAACGAGCGACCAACCTCGGTTTTGACCTTACGTGGACGCTTCGTGCATCGGTCAGTTGCACAAAGCGTTTCTCTCATCGTCACCTCGTGGTGAATGGTGAAGTAGATGCGAGATGGGCAAAGCACGTTGCCCGACAGAGTGTGAGCCCGCCCAGTTCTGGAGAGGCGCGGCTCATTGTTTACGATGGCGTGCTCCATCGGCCGGTTTTCTTGTCTTCCGCCCCGGCGAGCGGTTCTATATGAGGCTCAATTCTTGATACCCCCTCCGGCGTATATGCCGGTTCGAAGTTCTCCGTCAGTTGTGGCTTCAGGCGATTTTGAATCGATGTGCCCGATGCCGTGAGTGAACGGAGAACGGTCTTGAGGACTAGCGACGAGTGTCGTGAGTCCTGTGGGACCCCCGAGACATGTTTTCACGCATGCTCAGGGAAGGGGTGAGGATCTGCTTCCTCAGGGCTCACCACTGCTTGCGGGCCAGGCAAGACGTACGGACAGGTGACTTCCGGATGCTTTGGTTTCGAGCCTAACGACGGTCCAGCGTATTGTGCTGAAGAATTCTCCATATCGGGATCGCTTCGTACTTGAGTTTCACCTCGTTCCTGACTCCCCGACACAAGAATTCGCATCTCCGCCGATTATTCTAACCCTCTCGAAAGGGCTTTTTAGTATTCCCAGGCGAATAATGTGACCTTACGGCCCCCGGGACACCAATTTCAACAGACCATTTCTTCCTTAATTTTCGAGCATCTCACGTGTGCTCGGTATCGTTTTCCGAGTCGACTCGGAAAAATGAACGATTCTATTTTTTTGATGTACACCTCCCGGTTCGTTGTTTCGGTTGCGTGCGTAGAGCTATTTACGCAAACCACGACGGGTACATTGTACCTCCGTGTAGCACGCGTCTTCCGCGTGTGCTACGTGTTTTGGTTCTACAGTTTTTTGCCGCTGTAGTCCGGCAAAAGGTTCTTAAGGTCTCGCGGTGAAGCGGGACCCAGTCGAACCCCCAACTCGCGGTTTCATGCGCGGTTAGGGAAGATAGGGGCTAGTAGTTGTGGCCGAACGTTCGGCATCGGCGCATGGCGCCTTTGGCCCCGCGCCGGCGCGGGGAGAACCCGCACGCGTGGACGCGTTCGTCCGTCTCCACCGGCACCATGAGCGCGGTGCCACCGTCGTCGGTCGAGACAAACTCGCCGACCACGGTCCCGGGGTTGGGAATTCGCGTGGCCCGCAGGCCGGGACGGAACTTCCCGTCGCCCTCCGGGATCATTGGCGTGAAATCCGACGCCGAGGTTTCCCCCGGCGCTTCGTACGTGGCGTCGACGGGGTTGCCGTCGGCGTCCGTGGCCTCGATTCGAACGGTCTTCGTGGGCACGGGCCCCTCCTTCGATGGTTAAGTTATGCGCACAAGCCTGGAGGTGAGTGCTACGCCAAAGCGTAGCGGCTCAGCACTCGTCTGAGCTATAACAGTGATTGCCGAAGCAATATGCTATACGGCACCCGGGTGTGTGCAGAAAGCAAGCCGGAGCCTGGTTCAAGCACTTGGGTACCAAGTCATTGTGTTATCGTCAGACGGAAATCCGACGACCAAAAACCCTACCTCCTCTCCCCCAGAGTTATGCGCACAAGTTGTAAAGATCACATCGAAGTTCACAAATTTTTTGAACTTTGACGTGACCGCGAGATTTTTGATTACTCGCTGGTAAGTTGGAATCCATTGGCGCGAAATCGTTCGCGTATGGCTTCCAGTTGCTCCGGGTATTTCTCCTTCATTTCCCGAAGCAGACGCTGTGCCGCCTCGTTGTAGGTTTCCATCCGAACCGTGTCTGGCGGTTCGAGGTGGATCCACAAGGGGACGGAGTCGAGATAAAAAGCGATTTCCGATAGCAGATAAGCTCTGCTGTCATATCGGGCACGAATACTCATCTCCTTGATTGAAATGCCCTTAGCTTTTTCTGGAAGCTGAATGGCAACCAATATGAAGATGATTCCCCATGCTCGACGTTCGGACATTGAAGTTTGTTTGAAGATCTCGACAAGGGTATCGATCATGAGCTTCTGAACCACGGATGCCTGAGGTGACACGAGTTTTTCAAGCTTTGTGCCCTGCATCATAATGAAATGAAGCATTCTAGCACGAAGATTAAAATCGCGTCTTTTCTGGAACCTCTCGAGGTCCCGTTGTATACGTTTTTTTATATCCAAGACGGTTTTTTCCTTTGAAAAAGAACCGGGAATAATAGCAGAAAAATAGCGATTTGTCAAGCCATACCAAGGCAATTTTTGGCGAAAATTGCGTGAATTGTGACGAATTGGGCAGGTCGCAGACCTGCCCGTACGGAATCGAATCCGCGTAGGGGCGGCCCAATGTGGCCGCCCCTTGGTAATATGATTCGAATCGAGGATGAAGCAATCAAATCGAGAATGACGGGCAGACGCTTGGGTCTGCCCGTACAGATTTGGATCTGCTGGAGTGTGGCCACGCAATTCCTGTCCTTCCGCCGGATTCCTCTTTGACAATGCTCGAGCCGGCGAATCGAAAAAAACAGGCTACCGAACACAGCCCGACCGGAAAAACATGCCTGCCCTGGACGGTTTGGTTCTTCAGATGTTTTTCCGGGCTGACCAATTGCGAGGTCAGGATGGGCTATAAGAAAACAGACCCTTTCTTTTCCCCCCTCTTTTCTTTGGGTCCAGCAAAGAAAAGAGGGGCCAGGGTTAAAGGGGCAGGATGCCCCTTATATGCTATAATCACCTTGTTATGACAGGGGATTTTAATGGCATTATTGGCCACCAGGCGCAAATTGAGTATTTGCGCAAAATTATTGCTGGCGAAAATGTGGCTCATGCCTATTTATTCTCTGGCGCAGAGCGACTGGGGAAACGCACCATTGCTCGTGAATTTGCATCCATCATGCTCGGGATTGAGGAAAACGCCCTTGATACGCACCCCAATTTCTATTTCGTGGATTATCCACTCGACGAAAAGACAGGCGAACCAAAACCCCACATCGATATCGATTCAATCCGTGATGCGCGAGAACGCATGCAACTTTCAACGTTTGACGGTGGGCGAAAAATCCTTCTCATTGATCACGCGGACAGCATGACGCTTGGCGCGCAGAATGCACTCTTGAAAACGCTCGAAGAACCAAGTGGCGATGCACTCATCATTTTGGTTGCCTGCATGCCCAAAATTCTTTTGCCAACGATTGTGTCTCGATCTGTTCACATTCGATTTGCTCCAGTTGCGTCGAAAATTATTTTGCAGTCGCTTGGCGACAAAGCACTTGCACTCAAAGAACTCGTCGAATCATTTGCCTATGGTCGTCCGGGAATTGCGCTGGAATTTTTAAACGATGAGCGTCGAGAGGAGATCGAATTGCAACGCAAGGATGCAAAAGCATTTTTTCGAGCGCCCCTTGCAAAACGATTTGGCATCATTGCAAGTCTTACAAAGAAAAAAGAACGCAATGCCGTGCAGGAAGCGCTAAAAACCTGGCGCATGCAACTTCATGAAGATTTGGCTGAATCTCTTGGCACGCCAAGTGCACTTCGCGTCGCAATTGCACTCAATGCGCTCGAAGAAGCCGATGAGTCGATTCGTCGCAACGGCAATGTCCCCCTTGCTTTAGAATATTTCGCAATTCATTTATGAATATGAACAATAAAAATGGCATAGGAAAGAGACCCTTCGCTATCGCTCAGGGTGACGGCATGCGGGTGACTTATTTTGTCGCGTCGCTTTGTGCGCTCATGCTCATTGGAGCGGGATGTCTCAACTCCACGGAAACTGCTACCAATGGCGGGCTTTGGAAAACTGCCGACGCGGGCGTGACCTGGTCACAGTTAGCCTCCCTCCCACAAACCAGTGGCGTTGGCTCGATTGGTGGCGTCAATGTGACCGCGCTCGAGATTGATCCAACCGATACGTCGGTGTTCTATCTTGGCACGGCACAAAACGGCATTTTCATTTCAACCGATTATGGAAGTTCATGGGCGCGACCAGAAGATAGCGATGCACGCGAAGGAGCGGTCGTGGATATTGAAGTGAGCCCATCGGATACGTGTACGCTTTTTGTCATGAAGACTGATCGAATTTTGAAATCAACCGATTGTGCACGATCGTTTGCAACGGTTTTTACAGAAACGCGCGAAGGCGAGGCGTTCACAACCATGGCCATGGACTGGTATAGCGCAAATACGATTTGGTCTGGCACTACGGCCGGGGACATCCAAAAGAGTCTGGACGGAGGCAAAAATTGGACCACAGTGTATCGCATTAAAGACGACGTGAGCGACATCATGGTGTTTAACGCCGATAGCCGCATTGTTTTGGTGGGAAGTTCGCGTAGCAGCGTTTATCGCACACAAGATAGCGGAGGCACGTGGACAGAACTTGAAGATACGTTTGAGGACTATACGAATTCCGACCGCGTGTACGGACTCGATCAAACCGCAAATGGCGGGAAAATTTTGCTCAATACCAAGTACGGACTTTTTGTTTCAAAAGATAAAGGCGTTACGTGGACTCCACTTTCGCTCATTACGTCGCCAGGGGAAGTGCGCATTTGGGGCGCTGCCATGCATCCAACAGACGGCGACATTATTTACTACGGAACGGGCGGAAATCTTTATCAGTCGCAAAATGGCGGGGAATCGTGGCTCACGGAAGAACTCCCATCCTCGCGTATGCCGTTCGTTCTCAAGGTTCACCCGGACTATTTGAATATCGTGCTGACGGGTTTTAATAGCGTTGAAGACTAATTGACGTGAATCATCGCCATCTGTAACATACTATTCACTATGAATTATTCCGTAGAAATTGCTCCGCTTTTGCAAAAGAATGTGGAGCATCTCCAGAAAGAATTAGGCACCCTTCGCACGGGCCGATCGTCCCCCGCACTTGTGGAGGATTTATCGGTTGAAGCATATGGTTCGCGCCAGCCCCTCAAGGCCTTGGCGAGTATTTCCACGCCCGACGCAAAAACAGTTCAAATTGAACCGTGGGACGCGAGCATGGTGAAAGCAATCGAAGTTGCGATTATGCAATCGTCCATTAATATTCCCCCAAACGTTGATGGAAAAATCATCCGCTTATTCATGCCCATGATGACCGAAGAAACGCGTCAGAAAATGGTGAAGGTCATGAAAGAAAAAATTGAAGAAGCGCGTGTTTCTGTACGAAAAGTACGCGAGGAATTCAAGAAAAAAATCGAAGCCGATGAATCCTTGAGCGAAGACATGACTCACGCCGAGCTCGAAACCCTTGATAAGAAAATCAAAGAAGTGAATGCAACGATCGACGACATTGGTAAGCGCAAAGAAGAAGAAATCATGAAAGTTTAAGTATGGTAAGCATGGATACACTCGTGGCCTTATGTAAGTCACGCGGATTTATTTATCCGGGTTCAGATATTTATGGCGGTCTTGCCAACTCGTGGGACTACGGCCCGCTTGGCGTTGAACTGAAAAATAATATCAAGCAGGCCTGGTGGAAACGATTCGTGCAAGGGCGACTCGACATGGTAGGCATCGACGCCGCACTCATGATGAATCCAAGCGTTTGGGAAGCGTCTGGTCACTTGGAGCATTTTACCGATCCATTGGTGGAGTGTCGTATTTGTCACGAGCGCTATCGCGCGGATCAAATTGATTTGCAAGCACCGTGTCAGAAATGTGGTGCAAAGGGTCAGCTCACGGATCCGGCATCATTCAACATGATGTTTAAAACGTTCATGGGTGCCAAAGAAGAAGGTGCGAACGTTGTGTATTTCCGACCAGAAACCGCGCAAGCGATGTTTGTGGATTTCCCACAGATTTTGCAAACCACACGCAAGCGCTTGCCATTTGGCGTTGCGCAAATTGGAAAAGCATTCCGCAATGAAATCACGCCTGGCAATTTCATTTTTCGTACGCGTGAATTTGAGCAAATGGAAATTGAATACTTCGTGAAACCCGATGCGTGGAAAGAAACGTTTGAGATGTGGCTCCAGGAAATGCATGGGTGGCTTGCGTTTTGCGGCATCAAAGAAACCGAAGCGCACGACTACGAACAGAAACCCGAAGAGCGCGCGCATTATTCCGATCGCACCGTGGACATTGAATACGATTATCCATTTGGTCGAAAGGAATTGTACGGACTTGCGTATCGCACCGACCATGATTTGCAATTGCATGCCAAACATTCAGGTGCGGACATGAACTATACCGATCCGACAACGGGCGAAAAAGTTGTCCCGCATGTGATTGAGCCATCGTTTGGTGTTGATCGAACCTTACTTGCGGTGCTTTTATCTGCCTACACCGAAGAAGAAGTGCCAACCGGCGACGGTGGTGTTGATAAACGTGTGGTTTTGAAAATCCCATCAGCGCTTGCGCCAATCAAAGTTGCCATTCTTCCGCTCTCGAAGAAACCGGAATTGCAGGGGCCAGCAACCGAGATTGCAAAAACACTCGCAAAGCATTGGCGGGTTGAGTATGACGAAACGCAATCCATTGGAAAGCGTTATCGCCGACAAGATGAGATTGGGACGCCGTATTGCATTACGGTTGATTTTGAAACGCTAAACGATCAGGCAGTCACGGTTCGTGATCGCGATACCATGAAGCAAGAACGAATTGCCATTGGAGAGCTGGAGGGCTATTTCCGAACTCACTTAATTTAATCTATGTTGGAACCGAAGAAACTTAAAAACGGGATGCGCGTTCATCTCGTGCCTGTGCTTGGAACAACCGCCACCACCGTCATGGTCTTGGTTGACGTGGGATCGCGTCGTGAACCCGATGAGGTTTGGGGCGGCGCGCATTTTTTGGAACATTTGTGCTTCAAGGGCACAAAGAAATATCCAAAGACTAAAGACATTTCTTCGCTCTTGGATCGCTACGGCGCGCAATACAATGCGTTCACCGGAAAAGATCTCACGGCCTATTATGTGAAAATCGAAGGCGGTAAAACAAAAATCGCAATTGATTTGCTCTACGAAATGCTTTTCCAGTCCCTGCATCGTCCAAAAGATTTGGAGCAAGAGCGCAAAGTCATTTTGGAAGAATTCAAAATGTATGAGGAAAATCCACTCATGCACGTGGACGATTTGCTTGAACGCGCTCTGTATCGTGGCACACGCCTTGGCAAAGACATTATTGGAAGCAAAAAATCGCTCGCCAGCATGACGCGCGCAGATTTATTGAAATTCCGCGCCGCACATTATGAGCCGTCGCAGATGGTTGTGGTCGTGGCAGGGGCAATTCCAGAAACGATTATGAAAACGCTCGAAGGATCCTTTGGAAAAGTCGCCACGGGGAAAAATGAAACGAAAAAAGAAGAATTAACGCTTGAAACATACGGCACGTCTTCAGAACCACGCATTGAGCGTCAATATAAAAAATTGGAACAAATTCAGGTGGGGATTGCGTATCCAACATTTGGGCGAGACCACAAAGACAGTGCGGCGCTTGGAATGCTCTCGTATATTTTGGGTGGCTCCATGAGTTCACGCTTATTCTTGGAAGTGCGTGAGCGCCATGGGCTTTGCTATTTTGTGCGTGCTGAAGCCGATGGATTCAAAGATATCGGAAGTTTCACCATTCGCGCAGGACTCGATGCTGCGCGGTTGCCCGAGGCACTCAAGGTGATTTTTGCTGAAGTCGAAAAGATTAAATCAAAAGGGGTGAGCGCAGAGGAACTCGCGTTTGCCAAAGATCACATTGCAGGCGCCACAAAGCTCGCATTTGAAGATTCATTTGCGCAGGCTGAATTTGTGGGTCGACAAGAAATCATGCTCGGCGACGTGAAAACCATTGAAGAGAAACTCAAAAAAATTCGTGCAGTCACGAAAGAAGATGTCAAGCGCGTGGCAAAACTCATCCTCACGCCGGAGCGGATGTCGCTTGCGGTGGTCGGCCCCTATAAAACCGACGCAGCTTTGCGCGAGGCATTACCCGTGATAAAGTAAAGACGTATGAAAACCATCGTTGGCAATTGGAAAATGCACCTGGGAATCCGGGAAAGTGTTGCCTTGGCCCGCGGGGTTGTGCGTCATTTGCGAGGGAAGCTTGAAACGCCCGATTTGGTGCTGTGTCCGTCGTTTACTTCGCTTTCGGAAGTGCATAAAGTGCTTGCGCGCAGTCGTGTGAGTTTGGGGGCGCAAGACGTCGGGTTTGATCGCACCGGGCCGTATACCGGCGCTATTTCTGCGGCCATGCTCCAGGATGTTGGGTGTGGGTATGTGATCATTGGTCACACGGAACGACGACGATTTTTTGGGGAAACCGATCAGATGATTGAAAAAAAGATTTCCACCATCGACGACTCGAAGTTAACGCCCATTGTCTGTATTGGGGAGTCGTTCACAAAAAATCCAGCAGATGCGCAGCAAGAAATTCTAAGGCAACTCGATGTCTTCCAGGGATTTGATTTGCCACGCGGTCGCAAGCTCTATATTGCCTATGAACCGGTTTGGTCGGTTGGCACGGGGAAGCCGGCTGATGTTGGCGCAGCAGTTGAAATAATCGGGCTGATTCGTGACACCATGGCATCGCGATTCGGTCTCAAGAGCCCACAGTTGCGAGTGCTCTATGGTGGTTCGATTGATCCGAAAAACGCCTATCAGTTTTTGCGTGAGGCACAAATTGATGGATTGATGGTTGGGGCGGAAAGTATTAAATTGCAATCGTTTGAAAAAATTATCGATGCAGCAATCGATGTTATGAATGCGCAAGCAAAATTGTAGCTATGTGGCTCACGATTCTTCTCACCGTTTTGATTGTTGCGGCACTTGGCGTGCTTATTTATTTGATGTGGAAAAAATGGCCACAGCTTCGGATGATTGATCCGGCTGCAGCCCCTGGGTCAAAAACACGCGAACTAAAAGGCGATTTGATTCGTCAGCGTGTTGAGCGTGCATCGTTTGAAAAACTGATGGGGGTGTGGCGCACCTATCTTCGCCCTGCGCTTTCCGCAACGCAAAATGGCATTCGCCGTCTTGCCGGGCGACTCACCGCAGCAGAACGTCGCTATCAGGAGCGCATGAAAAAAGATCGAGGTGAAAAGCCAACGACCACGGCCATGCGTCAGATGATTGAGGAATCGGAAAAATTGATGGATGAAGAACTGTGGGATCGAGCGGAAAAAATTCTCATTGAGGTGATTTCTGCCGATCCAAAGCATGTGTCTGCATATGAACATTTGGGATGGCTCTACCTGCGCAAAAAAGAATATGATTTGGCACGGGAGACATTCACGTTTTTGCGCAAACTTGCGCCAACCGATGCGAGTGTGATTGCAAGTCTTGGCGAAGTAGAAGAATTGCAAAACCATCCGCGCGAAGCCTACGAGGCGTATAAGCAGGCTGTGGACTTGAGTCCCAAGAATCCGAAATATCTTGATTTCTTCATTGGCGCCGCAATTGCGGTTGGGGAAAAACATGAGGCCATGAGTGCGGTTGACCGCTTGCGTGCCGTGAATCCGGAGAATCAAAAGATCGAGGAATTTGAAGCACAGATTGCAGAACTTCCGGGGATCGCAAAAAAAGAAGAAATTGCAGAATAAAAAAACCTCGGGGCAAGGCCTCGAGGTTTTTGATTTTACCCTCCGTAGCTCTGTTGTGGCAGAGCGAAGGACGGGTTACTTTGTTTCTTTGTGACCGGTATGGGCTTTGCATTGCTTGCAGAACTTTTGGAGTTCCAAGCGAGTTTTGAGGGTTTTGACGTTTTTGTGCACGCGGTAATTCACGGTTTTGCACGTCGTACACTCCAATTTGATCATGTTGTCTTGTGACATAGGGATTGTTTGAATGGGGGAAGTGTACGTAATCGCGGCAGTTTTGTCAATTCCCGCAGGGGCTTGGATTGACAAATCGCCATTTTTTTGATAGTTTTTTCGGTTCCTCGAGTGAGGACAACAGGTCATTCCCACTAGATTTTTCTCCGCGGAGGTTTGAAATGCAGTCCTACATCCAGTGCGTGCCCGGGAACCACAACCGGTGCGAGGCGCAGGGGCACGGGAAGCGTCTTATCCGGGATGGAACGTGTTCGATTGGTCGGGCCTGGGCGTTGCGCGCCCTGCCCTGCGCCGGGTGTGAGATGCTGGTGCCCGCGCACCTCGGAAAGCGCGTGAATCCGGCGTTCGTGGTTGCGATCGCGGGGGTCGGGAACATCAAGGTCGCGCCCGGAGCATTCATGCTCTACGCGGCCGTCACCGTCGACCCCGAGGCGCGCTTGTGCGACGAGTGCGCGGAAAAGCTCGCGAGCGCTGTGCAGAACGGCTCGGGGAAGCCCGGGTTCGTTCATCTCGGTTCGCAGGTCGTCCCGCTTCTCATGAGCCCCACGACTGCGCAGACCGAACTTGCGCGCTGTGAGGAGGCGCGGGCCCTGGAGCGCGCCGAGCGCGTCCAGAAGATCGTGGCGCTCGTCGAGCGAATTCGCGCGGGATCTCAGGTCGCATTCGCGCGCAAGATGCGCGAGGGCGGTGAGCTTTGGACCGAATGCACGACGCACCGCAACACGCCCGACGGCACGTGCTTTGACGATGAATCCGCTCACTACGGCTACGCCAACTGGCACGAGATGCCGTCGATTCGCGCCGACAACAAGGTCTTCGGATTCTGCCCGACTTGCGCCAAGGAAGCGAAGGGCGCCGGCGTGGAGTTCAACGGCATGATGGCCGCGCTCGTCGCGCAGGTGCAGAATTTGCCCTACACGAATCCGAGCGATCGGGGGCGGAGTGGCAACACTGCGCTTGGTCACATCACGACCGTGGACGAAGCTTCGCGTGAGATTGGGGCGCGTCTCACGCTTGCTCAGAAGTCCGATGGTCAGCGGGACTGGGTCGCACGGAATTTCGAGTTCGGTGCGACCGGGATGGGGCGGAAGCATCGCGTGACGCGCAAGCCCGTACAGCTCTCGCCCGAAGAAATCGAGCGTCGTCGGGCCGAGCGCGCGAAGCGCAAGGCCGATGAGAAGAGACAGCAGAAGAAGGGGGGAGGCGGCAACAAGAAGAAGGGCCGCTAGTCCCTCGTATCCCACCTCACGCGAGGTGGGCTCAAGTCCGCAGCAACGTCACCGGTGGTGGCCTTGTCTGCGGGCTTTTTGGTTTGTTGTGAACAGATCAAACGCGTATAATGCGAGTATGCACGTACATATTTGGCGATGGTTTTTTTGGTCTGGCATCCTCTTTATTGTCTTGGGAGGCGTGTTTGCGATTGGTCTTACGCTTGGGCTTATTTGGAAAAATGAGTTTGAGCTTCCGGTGCGCGAAGTAGGACCCCTGTATTCCTCGGGATTGCAAACGAAAGATTTTTTTGATGGTGCGTATGCAGCTGCGGAGCCAGGTGATTCGGTTTCGGTTGTGAGCGCAGTATCAGCGCATCATCTTTTGGTTGCAAAAGAGATTGCTTCGCTTTTTGAAACGATTGGTTCGGGGAGTGTCAAAACCGTCATTGTGGTGAGCCCGAATCATTTTGATGCTGGTGTTCACCCCGCGCAGGTTTCATTCGGAAATTGGGAAACGCCGTATGGCATGGTGGAATCTTCCACGAAAGCGCGTGTGCTTGCAAATCGTGGTGGGATCGTTTGGAATGAAGAAAAAGCATTTGAACAAGAGCATGGTATTGGAGCACTCACGCCATTTGTCGCGCATTCATTTCCAAACGCGAAAATCATTCCGCTCGTGATTGATGATTCGCTCACCGCGGATGAAGCAAAGGTTGTTGCGGGCGAACTCTACGACGTTGCGCCCGACGCCATTCTGATTGCGTCCTCTGACATGTCGCACTATTTGCCAAGTTTGGCGTCGGATTACCACGACGAGGTGACGGAGAATTGCTTGGCGCGTGGAATTGCGTGTTTAGAAAATTTGAATTTGGAAGTGGATACAAATGCCGTGCTTCAGGTTTTGGGTGAGTGGAATCGTTTGCAGGGCACGCAAGTGTGGACGCAAACCTATCACGGCAATTCGCTTGCCATGGGCATTGGCGACGCAGCAGAAGAAAATACAAGCCATATTCTGGGGTACTTTACAAAAGGTGCGCCGGTGACGTCACCCTCGGCTTCCATTCATTTCGTTGGTGACATTATGCTTGATCGTGGTGTGCGAAAAGCAATCGATGCAGCCGGTGGCGACCCGAATTTTCCCTGGCAGCACGTGATGCGCTTTTTGCAAGGATCAGATTTGCGCGTTGGCAACCTGGAAGGAACCGTGAACGAACAACAAAGCACCTATACCTACGATCCGCCATTTCGATTTGTCTTTTCGCCAAGCTATGTGGAAGCAATGAAACCATTCATCGACGTGGTATCGCTTGCCAATAATCACGTCTGGGATGTGGGCAGTGCTGGGGAAACTGAAACGCATACCTGGCTGGATTCCATGGGCATTCCGTGGTTTGCTTCGTATAAATCGCCAGTGCCACGCTACGACCAAGATATTAACGGAATCCCGATTACGCTCATTGGCTATCATTCATTCCAGCCCGACGAGGATTTACTGCTGGAGACGATTGCAACCGCACAAAGTGATGGGCGATTTATCATCGTCATGCCACATTGGGGCGTTGAATATGAACATCAACCGCAAACCGCACAACGGGCACTGGCTCAGAAAATGATCAACGCTGGCGCTGACCTTATTATGGCCGGTCACGCACATGTGCCAGAGGGGATTGAAGTCATCGACGGCGTGCCAGTTCTTTACTCGCTTGGGAATTTCGTTTTTGATCAACAGATTCCGGAAACCTGGTCCGCACTCACGGCTGGAGTGATTATCACGGATGAAAAAATCGAAATTAACCTCCTGCCAGTGGACGTCAGTTTGAAAGCGCCAAAGCCGATGGAGGGCGATAAAGCCACCGCACTCCTCAAACACCTTGCGGAGTATTCCGACGACGTGCTAAAAGAACAAATAATTAATGGCAAACTAATTTTTGACCGATATGAAACAAACTAAGGTCGAGCCCGTCGACATGACGGAGCAAGTACCCGTGCCCGAAGTTACAGCTCCCAAATTCAATAAAACGCTTCTGATTGCAATTGCAGCCCCGGTGGTTGTCTTGCTCGTGATTGCGTCATTCATCAGTGGCTTGCTGGTTTCGCGACTGATTGCCAATGAGACAGAAGTTGAGGATGAGGTTATTGATGGCTCTGATGAAACTGATACGGAAGAAGTATTTTTAGATGTGGAGTTTTTACCGATTGCGGCTCAGGAAAAAGTTGAATTAAATCCAGGACTCGTTGCAACATTTTCAAAACCTGATTCCACATTTTCAGTTGATGAGAGTTCTGCCTATCTTTTGGGAGTTGTTCAGGGTGGAACCTATGATGGGTATGAGCTCGTACAAAATATTTTTGGCTCTTTAGGAATGGGGTGGGCGTATGATTATTATTATGTTCTTGAAAACCCAAACGATCGCATAGATGCAGTGCTTCTTAGCCGTTATATGAGTTATATGGGAATGTGGGAATTCCCGGTGAGAGAGTCTGATACAACAAATGGGGATACGTTTAGTACAACAATTACAGATGGAGAGCTTGCTATTCCTGAATTTGAAATGTCGTCAACAATTACAGATGTTAATGAAATTTTGTTTGATTATGCAGGATTGTTGAACCGAATTGATTTTGAAGGTGTAGATGCGAATAAAGCGCCAAAGATTGGAAGCTCATGGTCGCAACTTGCGGACGGAACCGTTGTGTATGAAATGGTCGAGGGGACTTCAACTGTGTATGAGGATAGTTTTTATACGATTCGACCCGACAATCGGTACGCCATTTATGAAGTGAATGTCCCATTCTGGACGGCTGGTCCGGAAGGAGATTTGAATGTGCCAAATACACCAAATATCATTTGGGAGGATGGATCGAGAAATACGGATGAATATCTCCGCGGAGATCAATCCAGATGTGGCATGAGCTCCATTACAAACGTGGCGTCAGATATCACAGATAGCGATTTGATTTTTGCTGGAACAATCGAAAGTGAACGCGTCTTTACACCAAAAACGCTAACAGCTGATCGTTATAAGAGTAGTATCGCATCGTATAATTCTTTTTCAGGTGAAGAAGAAGTTACGCTCGAAGAATTGCAAGAAATACATCCGTATTTTTACTGGCAGGATTCACTTGGTCGTTGGATTGAATTTACGAATGTGAATTTTCTTCCGGCTGCAGAATGTGGCAAGCCGGTTATTTACCTCTACCCAGAAGAAACCACGCAGGTGAATGTACAATTGGCGCCGGTGGGAGGATTTTCCTACACCGAGCCGGCATATGGTATGGGATGGAATGTGGTGGCAGAGCCAAATGGCGAGCTCACAAATCTATCCGATGGAAAAACATATCCATATCTTTTCTGGGAAGGTAAAGGTGGACTTTACCAGGCACCAGAGAAATATTGGGTGATTGCAAAAGCTGATGTAGAAGGATTTTTGACTTCAACGCTTGCGCAACTTGGGCTTAATGAAAAAGAAATTGCAGACTTCAATGAGTTCTGGCTTCCACGCATGCAAAATGCGCCGTACTACAAGATTGGATTCCATGGAACGAGTGTTATGAACGCTCTGGCGCCAATGCAAATAACGCCTGCGCCAGATTCAGTACTGCGAATCCTCATGGATTATCAAGAGCTCGATACGGCAATCCCATCGAACCCGCCAACGCTTCCAAAAACATTTGAGCGAACAGGATTTACGGTTGTGGAATGGGGAGGGGTGATTCAATAGCGCCGTAGGGGTCGGGTTCCCCGACCCGGCAACGGGCGAGGAAACCTCGCCCGTACGACGATTCGAATAGGGACGTTGCATCCTCCTTCGCTCTTCGAGCTTCGGCGGGACAAGTGCAACGTCCCTTGTCGAATTCAAATTTTTCGTGTATATTTCTTCGTTGCTTGTGTCTGGAGCAACAGGAGGTCGCGATGACGGAAGTATGGCGGCGTGGTAAGAAGCCACGCTATGTGCGAAGCGGGGATCCGGATCCGATTCGCGAGTACCCCGTAGAGGAGCTCGACGAGTTCCTGATCGTCGGCGAGCGTCCGGATCGCACGCGTTCCCGCAAGGTGACGCAGGAACAACTTGATCGCGCGCATGCCGGCGTGGGCAAGGGGCCGCAATGAAGAGGAAGAGCCGGCTAAAGGACACACCTCAGCCGCTGGTCATCACTCGTCCTCGACGCGGGACGAGACCACGCACGCCCACGTCCGAGGTCATCAATCGGCGCCACGAGGAGGGTGATCGTCCTCGTGTCCGCCCGGAGCTTCCACCGCCCAACAAGGGCGACAAGTGAGGCTCCTCGTCCCTGACGTCCGCTGGCAGCTGCCGGCGGCGTTTCTGTTTTTATCCACTAGTCGCAATGATGTTTCTTTGGTATCTTCCGTAGGACCATTGGACCCAGCCTCTCGCGAGAGGCGGGGTGGAGGTACTGATGCGCCAGTCTCGAACATTTCGTACGCAGTTCGATGGCCGGGTTGATGATCCGAACCAGTGGAGAACACTCGCATCGAACGGGGAAGTCCTTCCTGCAGATCCAGCGCTCTTCAGTGACTTGCCTTCCGTCGAGGAACGAACCGAAGAACGCGAGAAGATCTTCCCTCGCAGTCGTCCTGATTCCGTTCCAACGCCCTAGCTCGCTGCTACCTCTCCTTGCCCGTCGTGCTGGCGGGCATCTGCCTTTAGAGGATTGCTTTTTCGAAATTCGGTGCAGGATCCATGAACATATTTGCTTTTCCCGTGACGAGTGCCGGGTCGCCGGTTGTATAAAATGTGCGCGCTCCGGTTTTCTCAATGCGTTCCTCGACTTCCGGATGGCGCGCCAAATACTGCGCCAAGCCTGCCGCAATAATCTGCGATTGCAAATAGACGTGAACCCCGGTTGGGATCATTTTTTTTATTTCTTCCGCAATGAGCTCGTAGTGCGTGCACCCGAGCACAAGCGAATCAGGTGGCCACGAAAAATGAACATGCGCCATGTTTTCTTCCAAGTCGCCAAGATATTTTCTCATCTCGTGCACGGCTTTTTCGCGCTCGCCGTTCTCGAGGAGCGGTACAATCGCTGGGCAGGCTTGTTGCACCACCACCATATTTGGCGCGCGCTTTTTTATTTCGTTTGTATAGGCGCCCGACTTCACGGTCATCTCAGTTGCGAGCACAGCAACGGTTTGCGTCGCATCTTCGTCGGAATGTGTTGCATTCCAATCGACGCCGGTGATTTGTTCAATCGTTGGCACAATAATTCCAAGGACTTTTCGATCAGGCCAGCGCGCTGGCAAAACTTCCTGCTGAATTTTTCGCAAGGCATTTGCGCTTGCGGTATTACACGCCAAAATCACAAGCGGGCATCCTTTTTCAAGGAGAAATTCAACTCCTTGGCGTGTGAATTCAAAAATCTCCTCCGGTGGTCGTGAGCCATACGGAGCCCGAGCATTGTCACCCAAATAGACGTAAGAATACCCTGGATATTGCTTTATGAATTCCTTTGTAATCGCAAGCCCGCCGTAGCCCGAGTCAAATAGTCCAATCATATTATGTGGTAGGGGCGGACTAATATGTCCGCCCGTTGTGGGTGAAGTATAATCGAAAGTCCCCATAGAATCCATTGACGAAATACGTTTTTCCTGTTAAGAAAGCCAATGGCACATTCAACCAAAGGTGTACCATGCCTCTTCTTCTCCCATTGAGATCGGGCATCGTGTTGTTCGTGTTCACTCCAGTCCCCTTGATTGGATTGAGCGCGCTGGGAAACGTCGGCATCGAGCCGCACGATTTTCGGACAGATTTCAAGGATACTGTCGGGATGGCGAATTTCGTGCATCTGCTGATACGGACCAAGACCCGAGAGCAAGTTCTGCTCATCTGGTCTACCATCGACGAGCTCGGATCGTCCATCGAGTTTCTCGGACGTGTCCATCGAGATGCTCCTGGGTTGATCGCAATTCTCGTCACGCCCCGCATCCCTGCAGTCGAAGTCGAGGATCATCTGTGTATCTCGGAAGCTGTGGAGACCGGGTCGGTCACAAGGCATGTCATGGAGGAAGAACGAGAGGGTGATCGGGCCATTGCAAGCATCCTTCAATACGTCATCCGGAGCTATCGTGAGGGATGATCACCTATTTCGTCGTCGTGAACCGTTCCTCGCATCAGCGCGGGGGCGGTTCTTTGCATTTACGGGGATTTTGATAGAATGCGCGAGTCCACCTTTTTGGAGGGCTCATGCCCAGGGTTTCTGTTTGTGCGGGGTATCCTCTGTTCCGCAGTCGGTTTGACGCATCGTTCCCAGATGAAGATGTCGTCTTCGTGAACCAGGAGAACTGCCCGGGCGGGCAGAAAGAACTCGAGGATCGGCTGGCGAATGCGGAAGCGCTCGTTAGCGACGTCGATGGTACGGCACACCCGTACCACTTCTGGACGGAGCTCAGGCAACTGCTCCCGCCCAAAGCAGCTGCTGCAAACGCGGTAGCTTCCAGGTCCTACTGGCAGAGGGAGCCGAGTGCACAGGAGGAGCTCGAATTGCTCTTCGGGCCGATTCCTGCCATGTACGGATGGGATCGTAAGGTCCTCCGGAAGCTCGTTGCTACGTTCGTCCCGAGGATCGGATTTGTTCCGCTGTTCCGGTCGTTCAGGGCTGAACACGTTCTTCTCAATTCCTTCGGGATTTGGGATCCGATCCACGACTGGTTGGAACAGTTCATGTCCGCTGAGGAGGCGAATGCGTGCCAGATTGCCGCACTCCGTCTCAGGTGGGGCGTGAATGGTCACGAGGTGATTGTCGGGTACGACCCGCACACGGCCGTGACCGGATACACCAAGGGTGAATTCGCGCAGGCGTTCCTGTCGCGCGTGCAGGTGAGCAATCACCGCGCCCTGGTGCTCGGCGATAGCAAGACCGACATCCGGATGTTTGGACACGGTCGGTGTTCCGTGCTCATCGTCCCGAGGTCGTACGATACGGGCCTTCATGCGCACTTGAGCGATCTCGAGGCGTTGTGGCCCCATCTCACGGCTGTCCTCGTCTCGGATTCGTGGGACTCGCTCGTTGACATGCGCCGTAGCGTTCGGCTCGCAACGCCTGCGGAAGTCGCAGCGTTCGGGAACTAGTCCTCGTCTCGCCCCGTTTCTCTTCGTGAGGAGCGGGGTGAATCGTTTTTGACGCAGAAATTGATTCTGTGTAGGTTGAATGCAGGTTCTTTTCACCCGAGTTTTGGAGGAAACCATGCGACAGTTCAATGGTGTCTACCCGGTCGGCTCTCCTGAGCACGCGCTTCAACGTCTTATGACTCCCTATACGGAGTACCTGTCGTTGGTCTGGGGTGCCGAGGAAGAGAAAGCCGAACTCGACGCCCTGTTTGACGTGACGCTCATGTGCACCACGCCACATCAGGATATCCTGCCGCGCCTCTTCACGCCTCCGGAAGGAGAGACGCTCTCCATCGTCGAGGATATGAAGGCGTCGCACGCCTCGAGCCTCGTCGTGGTCTCGGGGTACTGGATCAACCCCAGAGCGAGAACATTCATCAAGAGCCAGTCACCGCTGCCCGAAGGGGCATGCGAGGACATGACGTTCTCGGTTGCTGCACGGCTCGTGGACATTCACCGTAAGGGGGGCGTTCTCGTCCGCATTCTTCTTATCGGAGGAGATGGGACGGAAAAAGACTACGCACGCTACGGGGAGTATCCTGCGTCTGCAGTAGAATTCTACATGCGAGAAGAGTGGGAGAGCCGGAAGTTCAAGCCCGAAGATCTCTACCGACGCTTGACCAAGGACTCTTTTCCCGTGGAGTTCGAACAGCAGGCGCTACTCATCGCGCATCACGTGAGTGTTCACGAGATCGACACGGTCTTCGTGGTCACGTCTCACGACTGCATGTGTTTCTTCCTTGCGATGATCGCTGATGCGCTGGATCGCGAGGGGGTGCTCAGCATCACGAAGCTCGTGCCCGTTCCGGTTGGATTCTGGGATGATTGCACGTGGTGCGACATGCAGGGCACGGCAGATGCGCGTCGCTTTACGCTGGAGAGACGGTCCTTTGGGCCGAATACACCTCAGGTCACGCATCCCGGGCAACGCTTCAAAGAGACGCCATACGCGGAATTTTGGAGTCGCTACGCGGGTTGGTCCGGATCGCGCTGGCGTGAACGAGTAGATGTGCGAGCCGAGCGCACGCGTCTTGAGGCCAAGGCAAGGGCCGGAGGATGGGACAATTCCCATGTCGAGGAGCTGCGCCATCACAACCACCGGCTGGGTGCCCTTTCACCGCGCGAACTGCGGGAACTCCTGCTGAGCCAGAAAAACAGCTGGATCCTGAACGTTCGCTAGTCCTCGTCTTTTCTCGCCCTCCGGAGCTCTGTTTACAGAGCGAAGGAGGGTTCTGTCGTTTATTAGGCGTTGTCCTTTACAAAAGCGCTTAAATAAGGTATCTTTTCGGCCTCAAGTAACCTCACTTTCATGGAATTCCGAAACATTGCCATTATTGCCCACGTGGACCACGGTAAAACCACACTTGTTGACGCGATGCTTAAGCAATCGGGTACATTTGGCGACCGCGAAATTGTTGCCGATTGTGTGATGGACAGCAATGAATTGGAGCGTGAACGTGGCATTACGATTTATTCAAAAAATACCGCTATTCGTTTGGGCGACGTCAAAGTCAATATTGTTGATACTCCAGGCCACGCAGACTTCAGTTCTGAAGTTGAACGTGTGCTTCGCATGGTCGACTCGGTTCTTTTGATTGTGGACGCAAGCGAAGGCCCTATGCCTCAGACGCGCTACGTGCTTCGAAAATCGTTAGCGCTTGGTTTGAAACCAATTGTTGTTATCAATAAAATTGATCGTCCAACCGCAAATCCAGAACGCGCGCTCAATTTGGTTTTTGATTTATTCGTTGAACTTGGCGCAAACGAAGAGCAACTCGATTTCCGCTATATCTACGCCAACGGCAAACAGGGAATTGCGCGAACACATTTAACCGACACCAATACAGATTTGAAACCGCTTTTTGATTTGATCCTCGAGGTTGTTCCACCAGCGCCACACGAAACGAGTTTGCCAATGCGTATGCAAACCGCCAACCTTTCCTACGACAACTACGTTGGTCGTTTGGCTGTTGGCCGCGTGTACGAAGGCATTATCAAACCAGGCATGGCGGTGACGGTGATTTCACCCGATGGAAAACGCTACCAACAAAAAATTGCAAAACTTTATTCCCACGAAGGACTCAAAAAAGTTGAAGTTCCAGAAGCCGAAGCCGGAGACATTGTGCAGGTGGCTGGAATGCCAGATATTTATGTTGGCGACACGATTTCTGAAGATCCAAATGCGGAATTATTGCCAACCATTAGTATTGATCCTCCGACACTTCAGATGGACTTCATGGTGAATAATTCGCCATTTGCCGGACGTGAAGGAACGCAGGTGACGTCGCAAAAATTGCGTGCACGTCTCAAAAAAGAATTGGAAACAAACGTGGGACTTCGTGTGGATTTCCCAGAAGGAAGCGATGTGTTTACCGTAAGCGGACGTGGCGAAATGCACTTGTCCATTCTCATTGAACAAATGCGCCGTGAAGGATTTGAACTCCAGGTTGGTCAGCCACGCGTCATTATGCAGGAAAAAGATGGCGTCTTGGAAGAACCAATCGAGAGTGTGATTGTGGATGTGCCAGATGAATTTGTTGGAACTGTGATTGAAAAATTAGGGAAGCGTCGTGGGGAAATGGTAAACATGGAAAGCTCCAATGGATCAACACGACTGGAGTATTTCATTCCAACGCGCGGACTCTTGGGATTCCGTGGAGAGTTCGTGACCGATACAAAAGGATTGGGCACGATGGCGCGACAGTTTGCGCACTATGCGCCACAGAAAGGCGAAATTGAACGTCGCAATACGCGTTCGATTATTTCCGGATTCACTGGCACGACCATGGCCTATGCGCTTACGTACTTGCAGGAACGCGGCACCTTGTTTGTTGGTCCTGGCGTGGAAGTCTACGAAGGCATGGTGATTGGGTCAACCATGAAAGAAAACATTACCGTGAATCCAATTCGTGAAAAACAGCAAAGCAATATGCGCTCCTCGGGCGCGGATATCGCGATCAAGATTACACCTCCCGTTGAGATGACGCTTGAAAAAGCGCTTGAATACATTGCCGGCGATGAATTGGTGGAAGTAACGCCACAATCGGTACGCATTCGAAAGCGTTTTCTCAAAGAACACGAGCGACGTAATAATCATGAACTTTAAAAAAAGAACAGTCGATAGACTGTTCTTTTCTTGTTATCTCCACCTTCTTTATTTTCTGTGTCATTGCGAGGAGGCAGTCTTGCCGACGAAGCAATCTATAAGAATTTCCAAATCAATTTTTAATGATAGGGGCATCCTGCCCCTTGAACCCTGGCCCCTCTTTTCTTTGCTGGACCCAAAGAAAAGAGGGGGGGAAAAGAAAGGGTCTGTTTTCTTATAGCCCATCCCAGCCTTCGCACTTGGCTGGCCCGGAAAAACGTATGAAGAACCAAACCACCCAGGGCAGGAACGTTTTTCCGGTCGGGCTGTGTTCGGTAGCCTGTTTTTATTTGAATCGCCGGCTCGAGCATTGTCAAAGAGGAATCCGGCGTTCGGACAGGAATTGCACGGCCACCTCCGGCACATCCAAAACCAGGTTGCCGGAGACTGGCCGTGCCCTGGCCGACGACGGATGTGATATTTCGCCTCTTTGACAAGCGCAGACCCGGCAGCCAGTTTCTTTCCCTCCACTTTCTTTGCTGGTCCAAAGAAAGTGGAGATAACAAGAATAATGAATTTTTTAATGATCCGAAAACGCCGCGGTTAGTGAGACACGCGGCGGGCATTCCTCATCGCCTCATCGAACGCATCGTTCTTGGGCAGGAAGTCAAATCGACTGAGATCAAACCTGCCTTCGAATGAAATGTCGTTCAACGAGAATCGCAGAAAACACAGATGCGAATCGTTGAGCGATTGGGAGAAGGAATGCAGAGTGAGGGATGGACGACCATGCCGTTCCCACGCCTCAATGAATCGCTCCGGGCCATACAGGTGTGTGGCTGGAGCAAATTCCTCGCTTGGTGGCGCTGTGTTCCGAAACAGCGCCGCAATGGCAGACGCTATCTTGGTAAACATCTCGCCTCCTTCACGTAAAGTATTGCGCAAATGCAACCAAATGTAAATAAAAAAGACGCTCCGAATTGGAACGTCTTTTTCAATTAATTGCTGAATGTTTTTGCGCGAGATGGAACTTTGCCTCGAGCAAATCGACTACGCCCGTTCAATGGGCGACGTGGAGCAAAGTTATGCGCTGCACCGGCTGGTCGCTGTCCACCACGGGACTGACGACGATCGCCAGCGTGGAAGATATTGTGTACTTCCTCGGCTACGGCTTCTGGGCGATAGGGTTGTGATTCAGATCGCATTGGTTCTGCGCGACGCTCAAATCGTTCTGGAGCGCGCGGTGCACTTCGCTGGAATGGACGGCTGTTACGATCAAATGGACGATTATTGCGTTCGAATCGACGTGGGGCAAATCCGCGGGAACGACCGTAGGATCGTTCGCGATCGCGAGGTTCCTCGTAGGTGTTTGTATCACGTGTGGCTGGTGGAAGGAATGGCGCTTTTTCTTCGCGAATGGATTTTTTCATGATGCGCTCAATATCCTTGATATCACGTCGTTGGCTGTTGGTTGCAAATGAAACGGCTTTTCCCGTGAGCCCAGCGCGACCGGTTCGACCAATACGGTGAACATAATCGCTTGAGCAATCCGGCAAGTCGTAGTTTACAACGAGCGAAATATTTTGGACGTCAATTCCACGCGCCGCAATATCGGTTGCAACAAGCACGCGATAGCGACCAGTTTTGAATCCGCCAAGCGCTTCTTTGCGTTGTGCAAGCGAACGGTTTGAGTGGATTTCTGCAGCGCGGTGACCTTTGCCACAAATGTGGGCAGTCATTTTGCGAGCGCCGTGTTTTGTACGAGAGAAAACCAAGACCGTTCCTTCGGTGTCGTTGAGGATGGTTTCCAAGAGTCGCATTTTTGAATCTTGTGAAACGTAAATAACGGATTGATCGATGGTGGCGCCGGCTGTGCCTTGTGGGGCAATGTCGATGCGCACCGGAGTTTTCATGTACAAATGCACAATTTTCACAATCGAATCTGGCATGGTTGCCGAGAAAAGAAGGGTTTGACGATCTTTTGGCGCATGTTGCAAGATTTTTGTAATCTGTGGCATGAAGCCGATGTCAAACATGCGATCTGCTTCGTCGAGCACAATAATCGAAAGACGACGCAAATCGAATGTGCGTTGCTCAAGGTGGTCCATTAAACGACCAGGAGTTGCAACCACAATATGAGGCTGACGATAAAGCAATTTCTTTTGCGTTTCGTTTGAGGCGCCTCCAATGAGGACCGCAGTTTTGAGGCCCATGCCTTGTCCGATGGCGCGAAGAGCTTCATCAACTTGAAGCGCAAGCTCGCGTGTTGGGAGCAAAATAAGACCTTGTCCATTTTGGGCAACAAGTTTTTCGAGCATTGGAATTCCGAATGCGAGCGTTTTGCCTGTACCCGTTTGCGCAATGCCGATCACGTCTTTGCCTTGCAAAGCAAGCGGAATCACCCGCGCCTGAATTGGCGTAGGGGTTTTAAATGATTTGTCGATTGCTTGGAATAACTTTGGCGAAAGACCAAAATCTTCAAACAAAATTGGTTTTGTTTCTGGTGTCATAATAAATTATGTGACCCGATATTTTCATCGAGTCACACAAATATGACACAAGGAATTCGAGTCGGTCGGGAGCTTAATGCTCGCGACGTCTTAACGACTGGGAAGTATGCCAGAAATGAGGCATTTCGTCAAGTCGTGGGAGTCGCGACGTGTCATTGCGAGGAGGCTTCTAGCCGACGAAGCAATCTACTTAAAAAATCACAGGAATTTCCAAGGTATCATCATTTTCAGGTAGTCCGGATGGATTGTCTTTGTGGAAAATAAGGGTTCCACGTGACGTGGTTGGGGTCGTAAAGGAAATGGATGCAGTGAATGGTACAAAGTTTTCCGTCATCCAATCACTCGTGGCCGTGGCGATTCCCAATCCAATCTGATTGCCGTTTTCATCCTCAACCGTGATAGGGAAGCTTGCCTCAAAAAACCAGGTTCCGCGCGCTTCGCCTGTGATCGCCACAGGGCTTGAAATCGTTTGATTTGGAGTAACATTTGTAACACGAATCAAATCTTGCTTTTCCAAGATATTGCCAATGTCTTCGGAATAGGTCTGCCCAGCGTAGGAACATTGCCGAGGGTAGCTTTCCATAACTGGTTGTCCGCTTGCGGCGCATTCTTCAAAATTTGAAATTGCAGAAGAGCCGATTTTGAGATTGCCTTGCGTGACCATGAAAATAGCAACGCCAATAATTGCCAAGACGGGAATAGCGGCAATGCCGGCGATCAGAACGATGGTTTGTTTTTGAGTCATAGTACATAAATTCTAGCAGAAAATGGCTTTTTTGTCACAAATATTGATTGACAAAAGGCCATTTTTATGGTATAAATTGTGGTCCGTTTTGAACCTTTTACGGGAGAAGAAATGAACTCGAAGACCAATCTGTTCGACTTTATCGCGGACCATAAATGCGCGATTTTGGTCGCATTGTTCGGTACCCTTATTGCCAGCCTGCTGGGCTGGGGTCAATACCGGGAGTACCTGGACGGGGTCGCCACCGAGCAGAGGGACGCGGAGATTGCCGCGTACCGCGCGGAGAAGGTCGAGCAGGCCCGACTGCGGGAAGCGTGGGGCGTCATCGACAAGCCCAACCCGCTTCCGCAGATCGGGAACCCGCCGAACTTCTCGAGCGACCTCCCGCCGGTCGAGATCATGCCCGACGGGAGTAAGGAGATTGGAGAGCGACTCCGCTTCCTCGTCGACCAGAACCCGAACGAATGGGCTCGCCTGTTCGGCAAGGACATCGAGGCGGGAAAACTCCTCGTCAACTTCCAGGTGGGCACTGGCTTCATTGGCCAGTTCGCCTACTACCCGCGCGACATGATCATGGCGGGTGCGCCCTCGAGCGATGCGCAGGGGTTCCCGACTCTGGTCGTGGACCCCGTGATGATCGAGAAGATGGCTTCGCAGCAGGAGGTTCTCGGAGCCATGCTCGTCATCGAGCACGAGTTCATTCACTACCAGCAGTGGATGAACGCCAACCCCGATGTAAAGGCAGACTTCCAGCCCAAGCGCCAGGGGCAGAAGCTCTTCACCGCCTCGTGCGAGCGCCTCTGGGCGCACGAGCGGGAAGCCTACCTGGCGGAGTGCAAGGATGCACTCGCCTGGGGGGTTCCCGAGGCCAACACCGGGGACATGTGTTACTTCGTGGGCAACGAGGATCGCGGTTTCGACCGCTACCTCTTTGCCCTCATGAAGGAGGGCATGCTGAATTCCAGCACGGCGACGTGCGTGGCGAGCTGGGCCAAGCTCGCCGGCCACCCGCGCTGGGAGCTCTATAAGTAACCGCCCCTTGAAGACTGCCTCTGCAGTCCTCAATCTCAGGGGCGGTTTTCAATTTGCAAATAAAAATACCCGAGGTAAACTCAGGTATTTTTGGTGGGCCGAGTTGGATTCGGCCTCGACTCTCGGCTTGCCGTCGCAAGCCTCGGTCCTGCCTGCCGGCAGGCTGGCCACCCGCCTACACGTTGTTTCGGCGGGCAGGCCGCCTGGCGATATGGCGGAGTTTATCCGCCGAAGCTGAAAAGCGGAGGCGGAGCGTTCGAATCCATCGCAAGCCAAGCAGTTGGCTTGCTATAAAACGAAACATCCCTCATAGCTCCAGCTTTGCTGGAGCGACGAGGGATGGTGGGCCGAGTTGGATTCGAACCAACGAAGGCGGATGCCAGCAGATTTACAGTCTGCCCCGTTTGACCACTTCGGTATCGACCCGTGTTTTGAACTGCGTCCTCCTTCGTTCGGCTGTGCCGAATTTCGGAGGACACCCTTCGCTCATTCTGAGTGAGTGGCAGATGGCCTGCCACCCGACCTGCCCGCCGAAGCTTAGCGAAGGCGGGAGCTCCGAAGGAGCGAAGGGTGGAGCCAACGGCGGGACTCGAACCCGCGACCTACGGTTTACAAAACCGTTGCTCTACCAGCTGAGCTACATTGGCGAACGATCTCTTAAAAGCGAACGTAATGTATCACAAAAGCATAATCCTGTAAATGCGAAGCTGTTCGTTTCAGACGCCCTCTTCCGTATCGCCTGTGGAAGACTTGCCACGGATTGCTTCGGAGGTCGGCGGGCCAATAAATGGTTTTGTTTTGTGAAGCGCGGCAATCTCGAGAATTTTTCCTTGATATTTCTGAAGTCCGACCGCATCAAGAAATTTCCAGAATTCTGATTGTTGTATTTCCTCGGGCGAATCCGCATGTTTGAATGACTGTGTGAGATCATTGGCCATGAAATTGTTGATATAGGAATCAATTTGATCTTCAAAGATCGCTTGCTCGCGATCAGAAAGATGAGAGAATTCGGAATCATCCAATCTCATATTTCGTGAGACAGTCCGCCAAAGGCTCACATAAAAATGTTCACGAAGCGGGTGTTCAAAAAAATGATCATCTCCGTCTTTTGCAAATATGCGTTTTAAGAGTTCCTCGTATGCACGAGCACTTTCCACATCATGGATTCCAGCTTGTTGTAGGAACCCTTCGGAGGATTCCGGTTGCGTGAAATTGCGACGCGTTTTTTTAAAAAGATCTTCCAAATCCGAGGGGGAGGGACGGAGAGGGTCTCCTTCTTCGAGGTGTAATCGTCGTTCGAGTTCTGAAAGAATACGGAGCGACGGCTTATACAGTTGGAGAAATTTTTCCAAACCGACTCGATCGATTGTTTCACGAGGCTCACGAGTTATTTGTTCAGGTGACATAGGATTTTAGGATACAAGAATATTAAATTTATCGATTGGCATACGGGAGTTCGTATTTATTTATGATTTCGATATTTTTTGGGAGATCACGTTCTGTAACAGCTATTATTTGAACGGGTTTTTGATTTGACTCTGCTCGCCATTCGAATTCTCCATTATCACCGTGCATGGGTGCAAATTGAGATTTTGGCAGTACGTACACATAACCCGTTTTTCCTTTCGCGGCGTCAAAGGCTTCTTGTGATGCCGCACAAAAATATGGTTCCCCACGACGTTGACCAAACTGTGTAGAGTTTGCAGTCACTAGCGCTCGAAAAATTGCAATGTCAGCAAATTGTGAAGCAGCTACACACGGATGGCCGTGTTTCTGTTGAATGCCATTTGGGTAATCATATGCCTGACGGGGTTCGAGTTCCGAAATATCTGGGCTCGAAGATCCGTGAAATACATATTTTCCGGTTTTTTCCAGATCGTGTAGCAATCGTGCACCTTCCCCGATTTCCTGGTCTCCACGGGCTTGCTCGAACGTTTTTCTCATACGGGATTAGTATACAAGCATGTTCGTCAAAAAAACCACCAACGGTGTTGATGATTTATTGGCAGGGGTGCAGGGATTCGGTCTCGGCTGAAATAAAAAATTCTTGGCAGGGGTGCAGGGATTCGAACCCTGAATAAAGGTTTTGGAGACCTTCGTGATAGCCATTTCACTACACCCCTATCAAGAATTTTTTATTTTTCGCCTAGACGCTTGAGGAGCCCTGAATACGCACTCCCGAAACGTTTCAGTTGTTTCTCTCGCTCAATCGCTTGCGTAGACTCGATATAAGCTTCGTAATAAATCAGTCGCGGCGCACCTAATCTAGTTGTTGTTTTAACTTTGCCTCGTCGGTGCTCGTTAGTGCGTCTTTTGATGTCTCCTGTCATTCCAATATAGAATCGATTTTTTTGATTTTGGAGTTTGAGAAGATAGACAAAGTACATATTGGTTTTGGACCCCGGCTTTCGCGAAAGGCGGGGTGGAGACCTTTGTGATAGCCATTTCACTACGTCCCTATGTGAAATTTGTGCTGAAACTATAAGCTATTTTTGCCTTTTTTGCAATAGTCACGCAACTCTATATACTTGATTAATATGAACAAATTCTTCTTCCTTCTCACCGGCCTTGTCCTTTTGGGTGCCGGATGTATTGAAAAATCAGAGCGAACATGCAACTATCAAGGGCACACGTTGTCTGTTTCAGAAAGCTATTTTGATGGGTGCAACTATCATACATGCCAAGAGAATGGGGAGATTGTCTCGACCGAAATGGCTTGCGAACCTGTCACTAATTAGCAATACGAGGCCGAATCCCTGCACCCCTGCCCAAAACCCTGAGCATGCCTTGGGGATTTTTGTTTATAGTTCCTGTTCAATCGTTCCAGCGGATCCATCCATGGTTATCATTTTTCCAAGCGTAATTTGAGCACGTGACACGTTCACAATCACGGGAATTTGTTTTTCGCGCGCAATAATTGCCAGGTGCGAAAGCATCCCGCCGTTCATGGAAACAATTCCAACGACGTCGGAAAGATGATCTGCAAGTTGTGGGGAGAGCTGATCTGTGTAGAGGATTTTTTCTCCAGGTGTTGTTTGGAGATCGGAGGTTTCTGCGAGAATACCTTTCGCGATTCCGCCCGAGACTCCCTGCATCTCGAATGGACGCTCAATTGGACGATCCGTAAGTATGCGCGGTAATTCGTGTGGAAAAACATCTGCGACCGTAGCGTGAACGCGTTTTTTTGACAAATGCCACACGGCAAGCCAACGACCGTATTCGCGCAATCGCATGGTGTCTTGCGCATTTGCGAGTAGGTCTTCTGAGACGCCTTCCGACATCTGTTTTGTTAGCTGTGGGTTTGGTGTTGCGAAAAATGTGGACGTATCATTGAGATCGAGGGAATTCCCAACCAGTCCTTGCGGGGGCACAAGCGTCATCGCAAGATTTTGATTGGTGTTCATTTGGAGCACGTCAGCAGGTGATACGCGTGACGGAAGACTACGTTTTAGTTTTTGCATGGCCTGTTCTGCCGCAAGGTTCAGCGTGAAAATAAGTTCATAATCTGCAAGCAAGTTTGCGCCAGGACGCGCGAGTCGCTCAGAAATCTTTTTGTAGAGTTCTGCTGTGTCAAAGCGTAATCCATTAAGACGCCGGATATTTTTTAGGGTTGTCCAAAGACCAGAAATCGCACCGGGAGCTGGAAGATATTGCGGGGACGTGACGCGCGAATAAGCAGGGAGGAGTGATTTTAATTCTTTTTCTCGGTCCACATAGAGTTGTCCGCCGATGCGTTCAAGAAAATGTGTGTCCGTATAGGTCACTCCAAGCGTTCGATACGCCAACGCCACGGGCCCATCATTTGCATAGAGCGTTTCGAGCATCGCGAATGTGTCGTTTGATGGCGTTGGCGCAACCTCAGTTGCTTCGGTTTTTTCGAAAAAGAATTTGTCAGGTGGAAGATGCGCGTCGAGATACTGGCTCGTTTCAATATCTGTCGCAGACAGGGTTGTGATTGGCCGGGATTGCAAGAAATACACCACGCCATCTTTTATTGCCCATTCAATATCTTGCGGAGCACGGAAGAGCGTTTCGATTTTCAATGATGCGTCGATCAGCTCTGCGAGTTCTCTAAATCCGTTTTGATCCTTGATTACGGAGCGAGCGAATGCAAGATGCTTGGGTTTTGTTTTTCCAGAGACGAGTGTTTCGCCAATTCCATGCACCCATTCAATCACCATCTCTCGTCCTCCGCTTGGACTTCGCGTAAACACCACGCCGGCAAGATCGGGTTCAATATATTCCATCACGATAAGCGAAAATGTTTCCAAAGAACCGAGACGTGTTTTTGCATCGTCTAAGACATCGGCAATCGCGCGTTCAAGGTTGTCGGGAGTCACGCGAAGGATAGTTTGGAATTGGCCTGCCATGGAACCCTGTGCCATGTCTTCTATAAGCGCGCTTGATCGCACCGCGAAGATTATTTGGCCGAGTTCTGTTTGCGCACGCTGAGCCAATTGCGCAGGGGACTGTGAGGAAACTTCGTTGCAAGAGAACGCAATGAAATTTGGCACGCGAAATCCTGCATCCTTGAGCGCCTTGATTTGTTTGGTTTTGCCTCCAAACGCATTAGTATTCATACGGGGCGGTGTATCGGCCAAGGAATGTGTGGCCATATTTTTCTAATTTGATGCCGACAATTTTTGCGTCAAAGCAACTCAAATAATCGTCACAAATGGTGATGGTGGTGGAGTGCGCTGGTACTTGGGCAAATAAGGCATCAAACTGGAATGTTGGGGTGGCAAATGCAGAAATGTTGATGCTCCCGTCAATGTGCTTTTTTGCATAGACGGCCGGATCACGCGCGTCGATGAGCACCACACCCTCGCTCACGAAGTCTTTCACGTCCGCAGTTGAAAAAACGGTGGAGTATCGCGATTCGGAATAGACGTGTGAGAAGGCAATTTCGCCACTCCAGGTGCCGCCGTAGGCTACCCACCCGTCAGCGCCATCTTCTAAATAGCGTGCAGCGAGTCCTTTGCTTCGTAAGAATTCAGCAACTTTTTCTCCACGCATTCCAGACCAGCAAATCACATCGATTTCTTTATCGGTGGGGAGTTCAACCCAGGATCCTGCCAAGAGGTCGGCGAATCGAATATGTGTGCTTCCCGGGAATTGACCGATGTCGTATTCTTCGTCTTCACGCGCATCCAAAATGTAGGTATTGCTCACATTTTTTGTGGCGAATTCTTCGTTTGAAATCGCAAGCGAAAGCGTTGGATGATCGCTCAAATAGTTTCCACTCGTGGTGGTTTGTTCGATATCGCTCGTCACATACTCCATGGAAAGTACCTTGACGGTTGAGTCTATAATGCGAATGGGTTCCTCAATTGCGGAAAGCTCAAATAGGACGGCACAACGCGTCACGGTATTTCCTTCAAAAATTTTTATTGCGGCCGAATAGCCAAGGTCGCTGATGTGCTCAACGCTCTCAACTTCGATGGACGTAACATTTTCATACCAGCCTTCGTAGACATCAAACGTAACGTTTTGTTTTGAAACCGCGTATGCAGTAGCAACCTCCCCAGCACTGAGATTTGAATAGTACTGTGAAATGAACGCAACTCCCGGATCGGTGATGACAAGCGGTTCGGGGGTTTTTTCATCCGTGGAGAGAACGTCATATTGCGCAATGCGATCGTCAATTGCGTTTGCAACTTGGTTGCTATAATCTTGCTCCGCAGTTGTGCGCAACATCGAACTCACGAGGTAGGCGCCACCAAGAGACAGACCAACAACAAGAACGGCGCACAGAAGTGCGATTTTTTTGTGAATGCGAATTTTATAAAAAAGCACCTGCGACCAACGAAGGGTGACGCTTGCAACGGCCGCTGCAAACACAAAGAAGAGCGAGAAAAATTGCACAAATTGCGAGCCAAACTGGAAAAGGAAATCCGGCGGGGGAATTGCTCGCGCAAGCGTGGGGGAGGCAATGGCGACGCATATCGCGCAAAGGAGCAGAAAATGTTTGTGCATATTGTTCCTATCTTAGCATAGTTAATTGCGATTCATAGGAAAAAGGACTATCGTGATTCATATGAACAAACTCTCTTTTCTCCTCACCGGTATTCTCCTTTTGGGTGCAGGATGTGCCAAGGCTCCCGTGGTTACGGAACACGCAGATTGGCAGACCTATTCTGATGCCACGCATGGAATCATTTTGCAGTATCCTAGCGACGCGCCGGTCGATATTGCATTAACCCCGCTGAATTTGGCCGAGGCGATTGGTGGAAAGGAACGAACACTCAAAGTGCATAACGGCGTTTTTGCAAAAACAGATCTCGATGCAAACGGGTGTTTGAATTTGACGTTTACGCCAACGTCTCGTGAGCAAATTGAAATCAATTCGATTCCAGTTTGCGTGACCGTGGTTGACGAAGGTGCTGCGGGAAGCACATATCGCACGTACCACTACTCAACACTACTTGAAGATGAAACCGTGTTTGACGTTGCGATGACGATTCGTTATCCAACATCGGTGCGCATTTATGCGGACTGCGAGGAAGACGCGGATCAGAAAACGAAATATTGCAAAGATCTCGCCTTCGATGATGTACGCGACACCACGCTGTTTAGCGAGATTATCAATACGCTTCAAATCGAATAATTGTTTGTATGCAAAAAGAAAAAATGCTCATCAAAGTTCTGTTTGCGGTCACACTCCTGATTGTGGGTGGAATCATTTTTTTGAAAAGTGATTATGGCGTACGCTTGGTACGTGGGGTTCCAACAGGAAATGAGCTTGGGCAGATGAATGGGATCTCGTTCTATTATCCGCTAGACACGTATGCATTTTACAAGGGCGGATTTTACGATCGGGCATTCTTCATAGAACATCAAGTAGAAATTGAACGTGGCACCTTGGTGAGTGATATGCAACCCGTGATTCGATTATCTTCATCGAAAAAGAGTGATCAGACGGTGGAAGAAGATGCGCTCGATGGTATCCCCATGGAGTGGTTTGCGGATTTTCCAGAGGATTATGCCTATGGCCATAAAATCATCGGCGGACGGGATGTTGTTTGGGTACGTCAGTCGGAGATGATGGATATTGCGCAGTATTTCTTTGCGGAAGAAAATCAATTATTCATTTTCCAATCACTTGCTTCAGAGCCCGATGTTTTGACACAAGTGGAAGCAATCATTGCAACGGTCAAATAAAAAATTATGAGAGTTGAACGTTTGGCAGTTTCTTGATATGGTTTTTGTATGAAACAGAATCTTTCTTACACGGTTCCGGTTACCATTTTTCGCGAAGGAAAATCATTTGTCGCCTATTCGCCGGCACTTGATTTGTCGTCTGTTGGGAAAACGGAAAAGGAAGCAAAGCGTATGTTTACCGAAGTGGTCGATATTTTTTTCGAAGAATTATTGGAGGCCGGAACGCTCGATTGTGTTCTCAAGGATCTTGGTTGGTCAAAAAATAAACGCGGATTTGCTCCTCCGAAAGTTACGCAGTCCATGATGTTGATCAAGATTCCAACGGGCGTCTAGATATGGGCGATTTTGGTTCGGTCAGCTGGAAGAAATTCGAAAAATTTATTCTGGCGCAAGGTTGTGTGTTTAAGCGCACAAAAGGCGACCACCGCGTTTATACGAAAGTTGGAATAAAACGTCCTGTGGTTGTGCCACGATATACTCCGCTCCCGGCGTTTATCATTTTAAATAATCTTCGGGTTCTTGGAGTGACAAAAGAAGCATTTTCAGAGTTTCTTCACAAGAAATAGAAAATCCTCGGGCTTGCCTCGGGGATTTTTCGTTTGGATATGACAAACCCCGCTCGACGCGCCTCAGAGTGGGGCTTGTCACAGCGGGGCTAGGGGTTGGGCAGTGGCCGATCAGAGGATGGGCGTGAACTTGGTCCAGCGGTAGAGCTCGGAGCCGCTGGGATCGTGGAGCACCAGGTCGTCACCCTCGACGCAGAGAAGCATGCCGTCGTTGACGAACGCTCCCATCGATGCGATCTGTGTGTCGGTCGTGATGATGGCGAGCGGCTTGTCCTTGTTTGGACAGCCATCGATGAGTCCATCATTCAGGGCGACGTGCTGGTCGACGACTCCACGGCGGCTGACCCAGGCGAATTGAGTGCCGCGCTGTGCGTCGCTCGTTGTGGGCATCGTCTGGATCAAGACGTTGCCGCCGTTCTTGGTCGCGCTCACGACATGGACGCCACCCCCGTCGATGCAGAAGAGCTCGTCGACCCACGGCATGTTGCCCTCGCGGTAGCCGATCGCGTAGAGGCCCAGATCGGCATCGTCGCAGAACTCATCGGGGTTGACGTAGTCGTGGAAGTTCTGCGTCTCGTCCTGGGTGGCCGCGGACGAGAAGGCGCACCCGGAGATGAAGAGCAGGTAGCAAATGATGCTGCGCATGAGGTACCTTTTGATTTGCGAAGTACGGCGGAACCCCACCGTTGGGTTGTGCCTTGGATAAGAAGGCAACGATCTAAGCTAGCAAGAAAATATTCAATTGTCAATCCAAAAACCCTCGAGGGATTCTCGAGGGTTTTTTTGTTAGATATGACAAACCCTGCTCGACAAATCTTCCATGATTTCATTGTTTATTGGGGTAGCTCTTTCATATTTTCGGAGAGTACGTTATGCTAAAACTATATGAAAACGGTGATCGAATTTGATCACGAAAAAGCCACGCAAGCTTTGAATTTTTTCGCTCGCAAGGAAGGCGGGTCTATTTCGAAATTGAAGGTTATCAAGTTGATTTGGCTGGTTGATAGATACCATCTAAGAAAATATGGCCGCCCGGTAACGAACGACACGTATTTTGCAATAGAGTTGGGGCCCGTTGGTTCTACGGTTAAGGATTTGGCAGAGTATTCTGATTTTCTTGCAGAAGAAGAGCGAACATATTTAGATCGTTTTCTGACATGCAATCGAGAAGCCAACACGGTTACCTCAAAAGACGAAATCGATAGAGATGTTTTGTCAGATTCCGATCAAGAGGCACTCGAAACTATCTATGCTCATTTCGGAAAACTAAGTCAGGCCTCGCTGGTAAGGCTATCTCATGAATATCCAGAATGGAAAAAATATGAATCGCAGCTTGAGTCTGGCGGGGCGTCTCGTGTCGAGATGAAACTTGTAGATTTCTTCTCAAATCCATCCATTGATAATGATTTTTTTGAAGATTCATCAGCGAGAATAAAAGCATCTCAACAGTCATTTCTCGATAACTATGAAATAGCAAATTTTTGGGTTTAATGAGTTTGCTATGGATGTTCCGGCAGAGATTCAAATGAGGGCTACAATAAAATGCGGGTCCGTTTTTTATTTTATTGAAGAGTCTTTTGTCGGGGACAAACCTCATTATTTTGTTGTCCTTAATCGATTTCCACTTTTAGATGATGGATTGATTTTAATATGTGCCGTGTCGTTGGACATGCATGTAATAGAACGCGTGGAACAACTCGGGTACGAACGCGTAACCTTAGTTGATGTTACCCCCGAGCAATGCGCCTTATTTCAGCGCCCGACGTTGTTTGATTGTAATACTGTCATCACGAAGCCCATGGGGGTGCTTATTCAAAAACTGAGAAATCAAACACTTCGTCGATGCACATCTATCTCGGAAGAATTATTGGAAAAACTTCGTGAGGGTGTTCTTCAGAGTCGTCAGGTCTCTGAAAAGGTAAAAAAATTAGTGAGATAATTTAATCATTTATAAAAATTTCGTATGAAGACAAAAAATACAAGCGCGCGGAAGAAGACAAAAGGAAACGAGTTCTTTTTTGATGATTGCCCGATTTGTCAGGCTGTAAAAAAGATGATGGAAGAAGATGGGCTAGTGTCTGAGAAAAAATTAAAAGCGGCGTTCAAAGAAGCAAATAGCCCTAAGAAGAAAAAAGGGATGTAGCAGATTTTTGTCCACCGCGACCCTTTGAACCAAACGCACGAGGGGCTAAACTAAGATCACTATGGAACCAAAAACAAAAAAGCTTGTGATTGTGCTCGCGATCGTTGGTGCTGTTCTTGTTTTGCTTATTACGCTTGGCGCTGGGCTTCTTGGCTATTATGGCTATCAGACGGCAAAAAATATGGCTCTTGAAGATTTGAATTTTGCAGGAACGGGTGATGGATCGAATGCTGGAACTCCATCGTGGCTCACGGATACGCAAGCAGCCATGCTTACATCCTGGGGGATTGACCCAGCATCCCTCCCAAGCTCGATCACAGAAGCGCAAATTAATTGCGCAATGGATGCTGTCGGTGAAGCGCGCGTGCAAGAAATCATTTCCGGCGGGCAACCAACGGTTTCAGAGATTTACAATGCGATCAGTTGCCTTCAGCTCCTCTAAGAATTTTTTCTATGAACCATCTCTCCGAATAAACGCGGGGAGATTTTTCTTTCGTAAAAATTTGCTTGTCCCAGCAAAAAATCTCTGTTAGAGTTGAGTCATGTTCAAGCGTCCAACCTTTGAAGAAGAACGAGCGCTTTTAGAGCGCGGATACCGCGTGATTGTTGGGTGTGATGAGGTAGGGTGTGGGGCGCTCGCAGGTCCGGTTGTTTCGGGCGCGGTTGTGCTTCCGCTTGATTCACGAATCAGTCGGATTCACGATTCGAAATTGCTGTCGCCTAAGATGCGCGAGAACTTGTATGGGCTCATCACCGAGCGTGCAATCATATGGTCGGTTGGAATTGTTTCCGTGAACGAGATTATGGAAATGGGAATTCGACGTGCATCGCTTGAATCGATGCATCGCGCCGTCACGCAACTAGGCGACGTGGATTTTGTGCTCGTGGACGCGTGGGCAATTCCAAATTTGAATATTCCGCAAAAAGGAATTGTGCACGGCGATCGAAAAGTAAAATCAATTGCCGCAGCATCGATTCTTGCAAAAGTCACGCGCGATCGCATGATGCAAGAATACGATGAAAAATTTCCTGAATATGGATTTGCGGTGCATAAAGGCTATGGCACAAAAGCGCATCGCGATCGCATTGAGCAATATGGTCCGTGTCCCATTCATCGATTAACGTTTCGCACATTTAATGCACGTGTATGAATCTCCAAAAAATGCTCGAGGAGGCACGAAAAGAAGTCGAGGTCGGCGCAATTTATGCACACTATAAACACCCGGAAACCTCTCGCTACCGCGTGGTTGATTTAGCCTTCATTGAGGCAGATTTGGCCGTGTCGGTTATTTATCAGTCCATGCAAGACGGGATTTTGTGGGTGCGTCCGGTGAAAGATTTTGTTTCAACGGTTTACGTGGACGAGCAGCCAATGAAACGGTTTGAAAAAGTTTCCGGAAAATAAAAAATGGAGCCGTTGTCGGGAATTGAACCCGAGACCTTCTCCTTACCATGGAGATGCTCTACCAGCTGAGCTACAACGGCTCGTTGCGGTGGCGATATCGTAGCGAAAATGGGGGGCGCCGTCAATAGGGAAGATTCAGCCATTTCGGTTGAATTTTTTTGTGCGTTTTTATCCCCAGCATCGCGCGGGAATTAGCATTCAATTGTGGTAAAATTAGTACATTCCAATTCACAGATTTCTTTTCCATGCTGAGGAAAAAACCGGCTGAAATGCGTGTTCGACGTTTCCTGGGAGGCTTGCTCACAGTTTTTTGTATTTTCTCAACGTTTTCCAATGCAATTCCCGCGTACGCGGCAACCGGCGTGCCAGAGATTATCAATCACCAAGGCCGACTCCTGAATAGCTCGGGTACGTTGCTCACCGGTTCTTATTGTTTTCAATTTTCTTTGTACAGCGCTGCATCGGGTGGAACCAAACTCTGGCCAGCAGGAACGCCGTCCACCATGACGGTCGCAGTGACCAATGGCGTCTTCAGTGTTGGTATTGGCGACACAAGTGCCGGAGGCGATACGCTTGATTATAATTTCAACGACAGCGACACGGTGTATTTGAACATCGATGTTGCATCGCAAGTTTCTGGATCGTGTGTTGGCGCAAGTTTTGAAACGCTCGCCCCACGTCATCGCATTTTTTCCGCGCCGTATGCGCTCAATGTAAATACGGTTGGCGGATATTCGCCAGCGCAAAGTGCCTCGGGAAATCAAATCCCGGTTCTTACGAGTGACGACTTGGTGCTTGGGGGAGTTGATCCACAAATTAATGCAACCGCGGCAAACGTCTTATTGCTTCAGGGCGGAGCGGGAACAGGCGACGTACAATTTTTCTCAAGCCTCAACAAGCTCACCTCAAGCGGAGCGCTCACGGTTGCGGGTACGGTAACGTCTGGTGGGCTTTCGATTTCCGCCGGATCGGTTTCATTGCCGTCGGGCTCGATTGATTCAACAGAAATTCTCAATGCCACCATTACGGGCGATGACATTGCAACGTCCATTGCCGGTGCGGGGCTTGCACTCACAGCCGGATCACCTGATACGCTCGACATTGCTTCGGCCAATGGTGCGATTGTTGTGAACGCTGATAACATCGCGCTCACGCTCGCGCCTGCAACAAATGGATTATCTGCAACGTCCTCGTCGGGTTCTGGACTTGAAGTGCTCGCAACCGGTGTGGCGCTTATCCAGGGATGTGCCGATGGAGAACTCCTCAAGTGGAATGAGACCGCAGATACTTGGGGATGTGATACGGATGATTCGGGTGCGGGATCAACCGCGTGGGACACCATCAGCGATCCAAGTGGGAACGGCGCTGTTTCTATGGCGCAAACCTCGCAAACGCTCGATTGGAATATGGCGTCGGACGCTACACTCAACGGGTTGACGATGACGATGCTAAACGATGTCGCTGGCAGTTCAAATCAAAAACTTCTCACGCTCACCAATTCCGACGATGCGGGGTCAGACGGCGTTACCGAAGCCTTGCTGGTTCTCAATAATGCCGATACAAACGAAGCGGTTACGGCAGCGATTCAATTTGTAAACGCGGGTGGTAATTTCACAAATATTTTTGACAATGAAGGCACGCTGATTTCAGGTTCTGAATTAAATATTTTGGACGGAGGCATTTTGCTTTCCGAACTTACAAATACCGGCACGCTCACGGCAACCACGGTCGACATTAACGGAGGGAATATCGATGGCACCGCGATTGGCGCAACCACGCCTTCAACAGGTGTATTTACTTCCGTAACAACGCCTTCAATCCTCACAGGTGATGTTGCGCTTTCTATTGGCGACGCTACAACCGACACAATTACGTTTGCAACTGATGGCACCGGCAATGGGGAATTCACCTTCCCAGCCGACGTCATTGGTGACGCGGATTTGGATTGGGGCGCAGGTGCTGGGCAAATTAGTGTTGCTGATCTTGAGACGGTAGATAATATTTTACTCGAGACAGAAATCGACGCATCCTCTGAACTTTTAGCAATCATGGACGACGAGACTGGCACGGGTGCGCTCGTATTTGCTGATTCACCAACATTCGCCGACGACATTACCATTCAAGCTGCAGGTGTGAAACTTACGGGGGATGGCGATGGGGCACTCACCATCCTTGGTCTTGGAAATGGATTCGACGAAGATCTCACCTTGAACCTCGACGACGTAGACAATACCGGGACATTTACCTCGAGCACCTTGCTTGCAACTTTGAACTTCTCTGGGATCGCGTTGCAAGAATCCGGTATCGCGGTTCTCAATAACGATGAGATCGACGCTTCGTCGGAATTGCTCGCCATCATGGATGATGAAACTGGTACCGGCGCTCTCGTCTTTGGAACCGCACCAACGTTCACGACTAGTATTACAACGCCGGCCATCTTGACCGGGAATATGGGTCTTGCGATTGGCGATGATGCAACGGATTCAATTACGTTTGCAACTGACGGTACAGGCAATGGCGAATTCACGTTCCCAGCGGACGTCATCGGTGACGCAGATCTCGATTGGGGTGCGGGCGCTGGGCAAATTAGCGTTGCAGATCTAGAAACTGCGGACAATATCTTGCTCGAAACTGAAATTGACGCATCTTCCGAACTCCTTGCTATTATGGACGACGAAACCGGAACGGGAGCACTCGTGTTCGGTACAGCACCAACATTTACAACAAGCATCCAAATTGGTGCAGCTGGAGTTGTATTGTCGGATGACGCGGATGGTGCGCTTACCCTTCTTGGGGCGGGCAATGGATTCGACGAAGACCTCACCTTAAACCTCGACGACGTTGATAATACCGGTACATTTACCTCAAGCACGTTGCTTGCAACCTTGAATTTCTCCGGCATAGCACTTCAGGAGTCGGGGATCGCGGTTCTTAATAACGATGAGATCGACGCTTCGTCGGAATTGCTCGCCATCATGGACGATGAGACCGGAACCGGAGTACTCGTATTTGGCACGGCACCAACATTTACAACAAGTATCACCACGCCTTCTATTCTCACGGGCGACGTTGCTCTCTCCATTGGCGACGACACAACCAACTCCATTAGCTTCGCAACCGATGGCACAGGCAACGGTGAATTCACATTCCCAGCCGACGCAATCGGTGATGCAGATCTCGACTGGGGTGCTGGTGCTGGGCAAATAAGCGTTGCAGATTTAGAAACTGCGGATAATATTTTACTCGAGACAGAAATCGACGCATCCTCTGAACTTTTAGCAATCATGGACGATGAGACCGGTACCGGAGCACTCGTATTCGGTACAGCGCCGACATTCACCACATCAATTCAAATTGGTGCAGCCGGAGTTGCGATTGTTGGTCCAACTGGTCTAACAGATGGCACGATTACATTCCTTGGTGCTGGTGCCGGAGCCGATGAAGATCTCACCCTCAATTTAGACGATGTACTGGACACTGGAACATTTACTTCTTCGACCGGACTTGCAACCTTGAACTTTTCGGGCATTGCACTTCAAGAATCTGGTGTTGGTGTTTTGAATAGCGATGAGATAGATGCCTCTTCTGAATTGCTCGCGATCATGGACGATGAGACGGGATCTGGTGTGCTTGTATTCGGCACAGCGCCAACATTCACAACGAGCATCACCACGCCGTCGATTCTGACGGGCGACGTTGCTCTCTCCATTGGTGACGACACAACCAACTCCATTAGCTTCGCAACAGATGGAACGGGAAACGGTGAATTCACATTCCCCGCTGACGCAATCGGTGATGCAGATCTCGACTGGGGTGCTGGTGCTGGGCAAATTAGCGTTGTTGATCTTGAGACGGCAGATAATATTTTGCTCGAAACCGAAATTGATGCATCTTCCGAGCTCTTGGCAATCATGGATGACGAAACTGGAACTGGAGCACTCGTGTTCGGTACAGCACCAACGTTTACAACAAGCATTACTACGCCGTCGATTCTTACTGGGAATGTTGGATTATCAATTGGTGACATCGGAACTGATTCCGTGACCTTTGTTGCCGATGGCACTGGCAATGCAGAATTTACATTCCCCGCTGACGTAATTGGGGATGCAGATCTCGATTGGGGCGCAGGTGCAGGACAAATTAGTGTTGTCGATCTTGAAGCTGGAGTTGATAATATTTTGCTTGAAACCGAAATTGATGCATCTTCCGAGCTCTTGGCAATCATGGATGACGAGACCGGAACGGGAGCACTCGTGTTCGGTACAGCGCCGACATTTACAACAAGTATCACTACGCCTTCAATTCTCACGGGCGACGTTGCGCTCTCAATTGGTGACGCAACAACCGACACGATTACGTTTGCGACCGACGGCACGGGCAACGGAGAATTTGTTTTCCCAGCGGACGTCATTGGTGACGCAGATTTGGACTGGGGCGTGGGCGTTGGGCAAATTAGTGTTGTCGATCTTGAAGCTGGAGTTGATAATATTTTGCTCGAGACGGAAATTGATGCTTCTTCCGAACTTCTCGCGCTCATGGATGATGAGACCGGCACGGGCGCGCTCGTCTTTGCGGATTCTCCAACCTTTGCGGATGATGTCACACTCAATGCAGCCGGCGTAAAACTCACGGGCGACGGCGACGGTGCACTCACAATTCTTGGTCTTGGAGATGGATCTGACGAAGATCTCACGATTAATCTTGACGACACCTCCAACCACATTGTTTTATCTTCGTCCACGAGCGTGACGGATTTCGATCTGACTGGCATGGATTTGCTTGTTGGTGGAGCGGATGTTACCGTCGGTTCAACGGGCGTGAAATTATCAAGCGATAATGACGGCGCCATGACGTTTACGAGTCTTGGCGATGGGTTCAAGGAAGATTTAATATTCAATTTCGATGACACCAGCAATACGGTTACAGTGACATCAACAACGGGCGTGACGGTATTGGATCTTGGTACCATCGGACTTTCTGCAAGTATTACCGGTACGCTTACCGCCACAACGGTCGATGTTGATGGCGGATCCATTGATGGCACGAGTGTCGGTCTTGATGTGCCTGCAGGAGGCGCGTTTACAACCCTCACGTCAACGGGCATTACAACGCTTGGAAACGACACGAATACCGTTGCGATTGACTCGTCTTCGTGGAATATCGATACCACCGGTGCACTCACCGGCGTCACGTTTGACGCCAATGGCGCAGGGAATTCTCTTTCCAATGTTGAAAACGCAGATCTTGCAAATGATACGATTGATTTATCAAAGGTGTCGGATACGCTTACCATGGATTCGGACGTAACGTTATCCTCCGGATCCGCTATTAACGATTACAAATTTGTTGTTGACAATTCCTCAACAGGGGAGATTCTCACGATGATGTCGATTACGACATCGGGCACGGGCGCTGCCATTGCGAATGCATTGGATTTATCTGACCCAGATATTGCAACTGCGTTAGCGCTTGGCTATAACGACGTTGCGGTTAATGGGATCACGTTAACAGCGGCGGAACTCTCCGTACTGGGTTCGGGAATTGCTCTATCGGAGCTCACAAACTCGGGTACCCTTACAGCAACGACGGTTGACATCAACGGCGGGAATATCGATGGCACTGCAATTGGCGCTGCAACACCGTCCACCGGCGTGTTTTCTTCATTGACTGTTTCAACCGCAGCCGGGGTGCAACTTACCGGTGATGGCGACGGCGCGATTACATTCCTGGGACTTGGGGATGGATTTGACGAAGATCTCACCCTCAATCTCGATGACGTAGACAATACCGGCACATTTACCTCAAGCACGTTGCTTGCAACCTTGAACTTTTCTGGGATCGCGCTGCAAGAATCCGGTGTAGGTGTTTTGAATAATGATGAGATTGATGCTTCGTCGGAATTGCTCGCCATCATGGACGATGAGACGGGTACAGGTGCGCTCGTCTTTGGCACGGCACCAACATTTACAACAAGTATCACCACGCCTTCAATCCTTACGGGTGACGTTGCTCTTTCTATTGGCGACGCTACAACCGACACGATTACGTTTGCAACTGACGGCACTGGTAATGGAGAATTTGTTTTCCCAGCGGACGTGATTGGGGATGCTGATATTGATTGGGGTGTGGGAGCCGGGCAAATTGATGTTACGGATGTGGAAGGGGGTGTTGTAAATATCCTTTTGGAAAGCGAAATCGATGCATCTTCCGAACTTTTGGCTATCATGGACGACGAGACAGGAACCGGGGCACTTACATTCGCTGATTCACCAACCTTTGCAGACGACATCACCATCCAAGCTGCGGGCGTGAAACTCACGGGTGATGGCGATGGGGCACTCACGATTCTTGGTCTTGGAAATGGCTTTGACGAAGATCTCACCCTCAACCTCGATGACGTGCAAGATGTTGGGACTTTTACGTCCTCGACGGGTCTTGTAACGCTCAATTTTTCTAGCATCGCGCTTCAAGAATCTGGTATCAATGTTTTGAATAACGACGAAATTGATGCCTCCTCCGAACTCCTCGCCATTATGGACGACGAAACTGGCACCGGTGCGCTCGTATTTGGCACGGCACCAACATTTACGACATCGATTCAAATTGGTGCAGCCGGAGTTGCAATTGTTGGTCCATCCGCTCCGACAGATGGCACGATTACATTCCTTGGTGCCGGTGCCGGAGCCGATGAGGATCTCACACTTAATCTAGACGATGTACTGGACACCGGAACATTCACCTCTTCGACCGGACTTGCAACCTTGAACTTCTCTGGCATTGCACTTCAAGAATCTGGCATTAATGTTTTGAATAACGACGAGATCGACGCCTCGTCGGAATTACTCGCTATCATGGACGATGAGACGGGCACAGGTGCTCTCGTCTTTGGCACGGCGCCATCGTTTACAACGAGCATAACTACGCCTTCGATTTTGACTGGTAACGTTGCGCTTTCCATTGGTGATGCTACAACAGACTCCATTACCTTTGTGACCGATTCAACGGGTAATGCCGAATTTACTCTTCCGGCCGATGTGATTGGGGATGCTGATATCGACTGGGGATCGGGCGCCGGACAAATTGATGTCACAGACATAGAAGGTGGCATGGAGAATATTCTGACCGAAGGCGAGATCGACGCATCTTCCGAGCTCTTGGCGATTATGGACGACGAGACCGGCACCGGAGCACTCGTGTTCGGTACAGCGCCGACTTTCACCACATCGATTCAAATTGGTGCAGCCGGAGTTGCAATTGTTGGTCCATCCGCTCCGACAGATGGCACGATTACATTCCTTGGCGCTGGCGCTGGAGCAGATGAAGATCTTACCCTCAACCTTGACGATGTACTGGATACCGGAACATTTACTTCTTCGACCGGACTTGCAACCTTAAACTTCTCGGGTATTGCATTGCAAGAAAGCGGAGTCGGTGTTCTCAACAACGACGAGATTGACGCATCTTCCGAACTCCTCGCCATCATGGACGATGAGACCGGCACAGGTGCACTTGTGTTTGGAACTGCACCAACATTTACAACAAGTATCACAACGCCTTCAATCCTCACAGGTGACGTAGCTCTTTCCATTGGTGACGCAACAACAGATTCAATTACGTTTGCAACCGACGGTACAGGCAATGGAGAATTTGTTTTCCCAGCTGATGTGATCGGTGACGCAGATCTCGACTGGGGTGCAGGTGCTGGGCAGATTAGCGTTGCAGATTTAGAAACTGCTGACAATATTTTGCTCGAGACAGAAATCGACGCTTCCTCTGAACTCTTGGCGATCATGGATGACGAGACGGGGACTGGCGCTCTCGTATTCGCTGACTCTCCAACATTCGCCGACGACATCACCATTCAAGCTGCAGGCGTGAAACTCACA